>OBAF01002112.1_pt1 | contig 10116 bp, 7 predicted proteins | sample 1517851 | NCBI WGS metagenome assembly OBAF01 (sample SAMN04571706, study PRJEB22368) | human gut metagenome | biome: human gut; material: stool | host: Homo sapiens | place: Luxembourg | collected 2012-10-19 | reverse complement strand
TGTACAACGGCATGATCCCCTGCCAGCTGTATATGTACTATAACGCCCCCAAGACCGAAAAGATGGCAAAGCCCATGCCCAAATCCGGCTTTGACGGCAAGCGCACCCATTTTGAAAAGAAGTAAGGGCATTTAAGCCCTGCCCCGGCAAACGTTACACCGGAAAAGTGTGCCTTTTGCCGGGAAAATCCGGCACAAACACCCGCAGATCATCTTTTGCTGAAAAGAGACGGTCTGCGGGTATTTTTAATAGAAAAATAGATTTCACAAAATTCGGCATAATGACAAATTACAGCAGTTTTTGCATCCGGCAGTTGCGTTGCCGAACAAAAAGGATTATACTAACCTTATTGACCGCAGGATACAAAAACTGTACAGAAAGGATGTCTGGCTTATATGAAGGGACGGATGCGGCCCTATCTGCCGGAACTGACGATCCGGGATTACAACACCTATATGCGTTATCTCCGCGGGGTGCGGCGGCAGATGTATAAGTCCTACGGCTTCTACGCCTGCCATCTGCTGCGCACCAACGGGGTGCTGTTTGCCATCCTGTCCGACAGTCTGGCGGGGCGTATGCCCACCTGCAAACGGCAGCGGATGCCCGGTACGCCGTTCCAGCGCAGCATGATGTGCCAGACGCTGGGCATCCGGCAGGCGGCGCAGACGGAGATCCTGATGGGCTGGCATAATCTGCAGGACCGCAAGTACAGCGAGCTGCGCCCGGTCAAGCGCTTGCGCCGCGCAGCGGACAAGCTGCTGCTGCGCCGCGCCTACGAGAAAGCCCGGCAGGAGAACCCGGCACTGGAGCGGCTGTTTGCGCAGGAGCGGGAGCAGGCGGTGGTGCAGATGAACCTGAGCGCCAAAAACTACGCCCTTGCGGCTGAACCTATGAGCAACGTCTACGGCGCTTTGTACTCCACGCTGGCTACGGACGATCCCAACCAGCGCAAGAGTATGCGGTATATCGGCAGCTGCATCGGCCGCATCTTCTATCTGCTGGACAAGGCCGAGCGCTTTGAGACCGACCGCCGCAACGGTCAGTACAACGTGTTCGTGGTCAACGAGCTCAACGGGCAGGCTGCTGCCATAGAGAACGCCCGGCGGCAGGCACTGGCTGCGGTCAACGACCTGATGCGGGCATACAAGATGCTGGACCTCAAGCTGAACGACACCCTGCTGAACAATATCATGATCTTAGGCCTGCAGCACGCGGTCTACCCGCTGGAGCAGGATGTAGATACCGAAAAGTGGGAGATCCCATGAAGAAGCGAAGAAGCAAAAGCTGGGCCATGGCCTACTGCGGCATGGCGGCGGCACTGTGTGTGGCACTGATGCTGCTGGGCACCATCATCCCCATTGCCATGTTCATCGCACCGGCGGTGGCAAGCTTTCTCATTGCAACGGTGTGCATGGAGTGCGGCATCACCATGGCGTGGACGGCGTACGCCGCCGTCAGCCTGCTGGGGCTGCTCTTTGTGCCGGATAAGGAGATCGCCCTGATCTTCACCGTGCTGCTGGGCTATTACCCGCTGGTAAAGCCCCGGTTCGACCGCATCCGCCCCCGGGCATTGCAGCTGGTGTGCAAGCTGCTGCTGTGCAACGGGGCGGTGCTGGCGATGTACGGCCTGCTGCTGGTGCTGGTGCCGGCGGGCAGCATTTCGCAGGAGCTGCGCACCACCGCACTGGCAATGACTCTGCTCACACTGGGTATGGGCAACGTGGCGTTTGCCCTTTACGACCGCGCCCTGTGCAATCTGCTGCTGCTGTACAAGCTGAAGTGGCAGCCCAAACTGCATAAAATGCTGGGGATGCACTGAGCCCCAAACAACTTTGAAAGAAGGAATGTGTACCGCAAGCTGACGCAAAGCGCCGGGCCACACGGGTGACAGCCGTGAGGGTGACGAGGAGAGGGATCATCGAAAGATTCGGCGGATGTTTCTCCGGCTGAGGGCTATACCAGCCGCAGAACAGGGCAAAAACCGGCAGCAATACCGGAACAGAACCCTGCAAAGAAAGCCATACAAGAACATAGACTTTGATAGAGGAAACTGACTGTGCAGCAGCGCATTTCGGCGCGCCGCAGTCGGTCTGGAGGTATTTTGTATGTGTGGCATTGTAGGTTATGTCGGGATGCGCAGCGCCCAGCAGGTGCTGCTGGACGGTTTGGAAAAGCTGGAGTACCGCGGGTACGATTCTGCCGGTGTGGCGCTTACCCAGCGGGACGGCATCCGCGTGGTCAAAAGCAAGGGGCGGCTCTCCACCCTGCGCAGCAAACTGGAAGAGCTGGCGCTGCCCCAGAGCGGCTGCGGCATCGGTCATACCCGCTGGGCGACCCACGGCGAGCCCAGCGACGTGAACAGCCATCCGCACTCCACGCCCCGGGTCAGCATCGTGCACAACGGCATTATTGAAAACTACGGCGCTTTGAAGGAGCGCCTGATCGCCAAAGGCTACACCTTTACCAGCGAGACCGACACCGAGGTGCTGGTAAAGCTCATCGACAGCTGCTATCAGGGCGAGCCGCTGCAGGCTTTGCAGGCTGCGCTTGCCAAGGTGCGGGGCAGCTACGCGCTGGCGGTGCTGTTCAAGGACTACCCGGACACCATCTTTGCGGTCAAGCGGGAAAGCCCGCTCATCGTGGGCTGGGGCGAGGGCGAAAACTTTGTGGCATCGGATATCCCGGCGCTGCTCAAGTACACCCGCAGCTACAGCGTGCTGGAAGAAGGGGACATGGCGGTGTGCACGGCACAGGGCATCCGCTTCTATAACGAGTTCGGCGAGGCGGTGGAGCGCGAAAAGCTGACCGCAGACTGGGACATGGAAGCAGCCGAAAAGGGCGGCTACCCCCACTTTATGCTCAAGGAGATCAACGAGGAGCCCGCCGCCATCACGGCAACGGTCAGCCCACGGGTGGAAAACGGTCTGCCGGAGCTGCGCATCCCGGAACTGACGGACGAAAAGCTGCGCAGCATCGGCACAGTGCATCTGGTGGGCTGCGGCACAGCCATGCACGCCGGTATGGTGGGCAAGACCGCCATCGAAGCGCTGGCGCGGGTGCCCGCAGAGGTGGATATCGCCAGCGAGTTCCGCTACCGCGACCCCATCCTGAAGCCGGAGGATCTGGTCATCATCATCAGCCAGTCCGGCGAGACCAGCGATACGCTGGCTGCCCTCAAGCTGGCTAAGAGCCGGGGCGTGCCGGTGCTTGCCATCGTGAACGTGGTGGGCAGCAGCATCGCCCGGGCGGCGGATTACGTCATGTACACCTACGCCGGGCCCGAGATCGCGGTGGCGTCCACCAAGGCCTATATGGTGCAGCTGTGCGTGCTGTACCTGTTTGCCCTGCGCCTGGCCTACGCGCGCGGGCAGCTGACCGAGGAAAAGACCAAATACTACACCGCCCAGCTGCTGCACGCATCCGAGGTCATCAAGCCCCGCCTTGCGGACTGCGAGCAGATCAAGTACCTTGCCAGCCGCTATGTGAACACCCAGAGCTGCTTTTTCATCGGGCGTGGGTTCGACTACGCCCTTTCGCTGGAGGGCAGCCTGAAGCTGAAGGAAATCAGCTATGTGCACTCGGATGCCTACGCCGCAGGCGAGCTGAAGCACGGCACCATCAGCCTGATCACGGACGGCGTGCCGGTCATCGCACTGGCGACCCAGAAAAACGTCTACGAAAAGACCATCTCCAACGCCAAGGAGACCCGCAGCCGCGGCGCACGGGTGCTGCTGTTCACCACAAAGGACGCGGAAGTGCCGGAGGGCGTTGCCACCGAGGTCATCCGCTTGGACGAGTACGACGACATCCTGATGCCGCTGCAGCTCATCGTGCCCTTGCAGCTGTTCGCCTACTACATGGCGGTGCTGCGCGGCTGCGACGTGGATAAGCCCCGCAACCTTGCCAAGAGCGTAACGGTGGAGTAACAGGGAAGAATAAGAACACAAAACCGCCCGCTGCACGAAATGGTGTGCAGCGGGCGGCTTGTTATATGCGGGAAGAACAGGGGCGCTTACCAGAACCAGTAGCGTTTCTTGAACGCGATGTAGACCACGGCGATCAGGATCACAACCACGCCGCCGGCGATGAAGAAGGACCAGTTGATATTGCCGAACCGCAGGTTCTGGTTGGTCAGCAGGTAGCGGCCGGCAGTGTCGGCGGTGATCACGCCGTCCTTGTAGCTGTTCAGGTACTGCCACTTGTTGCTGATGGTGTTGTACAGGTACAGGCGGGAGTAGGTGCTCACATCCAGCTCCAACTGCACCGCGCAGGGAAGGGCACGGCCGTTGTCCAGCTCAAACTCCAGCCCCTCTTCACTCTCGGTAAAGGTGATGGCGGTGTCGATCTCGCTGGTGGTGCTTTTTACGTTTTTGCCGGAAACGTTCATGGTGTAGCCGTCGCCCACCACGCACAGGGTCTTGCCGGTGGTGCGCAGGGCATTCAGGATCTCGCCGGTCACGATGGGCACCTCAGACTGGTTGAACACCACCTGATCCTCCGTGCTGTCCTGAATGGTCTGCACCACAGGGTCCAGCGGGATGGAGGTGTTGTCGTCCGGGGTATTGGTGTCGGCATTGCTGTTGTCGCTGCCGGAGGAAGCATCTGCCGAGCGGTTCACGATGACCGTGACCATGGCAGTGGCCTTGCCGTTGGAAATGGTAATGGAGGTAGAGCCGGTGCCCACCGCCGTGACCACGCCCGAGGGGCTGACCGTGGCAATGCTGCTGTTGCCGGACTTGAAGGTGAAGGACTGGGATGCACTGGCAGGGGTGGCTTTAGCCGTGATGGTGCGGGTGGCACCGGGCTTGAGCACAATGTAGTTGGTGCTGGGGGTGATCACCTGCCCGCTGTTGCTGGACGTAGTGCCGCTTGTGCCGGTGGAGTCTGTGGGCAGGGCAAGCACCGTAACGGTGGTGGTGGCTACCACAGAGCCACAGGTGGCGGTAATGGTGGCTTTGCCGGGGGCTACGCCGGTCACGCGGCCAAAGCTGTTCACCGTGGCGATCTTCTCGTTAGAGGAGGTCAGGGTGACGGTGGCGTAGTTGGAAGCGGAACTGGGGCGCACCTGCAGCGAAGCCGACACCGAGTTGCCCACATAGATGGTGTTGGAGGAGAGGGAAAGGTCCATCTCGGTCACGATCATGGAGGAGTCCATGGAGACTACGATGGTGTAGGCGCAGATCTGGTTGCCGGCGGCTGCGGTAATGGTGGCAGTGCCAACGCCCACAGCCTGCACCACGCCGCTGCTGCTTACGGTCAGCACGCTGCTGTCATCGGTCAAAAAGACCACAGAGTCGGTGCTGTAACTGGGCTTGACCACGGGGGACAGCTGCTGGGAAGCGCCCAGCAGCATATTGGCAGAGTAGCTGCCGGTGGAAATGCTCTCGGCAGGGACATCCTTGGACCAGGGCAGTGAAACGCCGTTCTGCGCTTCAACAGGCAGGCCGGCGGCGGCAGCGCTCAGGGCGGTGCCGCATACCAGCACACCCAGCATCAGCACACAGGCGGCCAGTTTCTTTGCGGTTCGAATCATGTTGTTTGTACCTCTTTGGGGTGGTGTAAAGGGGGGGCATCCTGCCGTGCTGTGCAGTCCGCTTTTAGCGGAACAGCACGCCCAGTGCCTCCATGGCATACTCAAAATAGGTGACCTGATCGTATTCCACGCGGGCGGTCACGCTCATACCGTTGGCAAGATCCACCTTGTCGCCGCTGCGGCTCACCACATAGGTGGCATCGGGCTTGATGGTCATCTTGTAGTAGGAGGTGCTGTTGCTGGAGGTCACATCACTGTCAATGGAGGTGACGGTGCCGGTCAGCGTGCCGTAGGAATACTCCGACAGGCCGGTGATGGCGATCTTGCAGGGGTCGCCTACGTGCAGCAGGGGACGGTCGTTCACCGACACCATAGCCACGATCTCCAGATCGTCGTTCTCGCTGGCAATAGTAGCCATTGCAGAGCCGGCGCTCAGCACCATGCCCTCCTTGTAGGGGGTGTCCATGTGGATCACGCCGGAGGTGGGCGCATAGATGAAGTAATCGTTGGCGCCGGTGTTCAAAGAATCCATCTGCGCCTGCAGGTTGTCCACATTGACCTGTGCGCTGTTGATGCTCTGGGAGATGGACTGCATGGTGGAGTAGTATAGGGACTCCAGCTCACTCTGGTTCTGCTCCATCAAAGCCTTGATCTGGGTGTCGGAGTAGCCGGCAGCCTGATAGGTAGAAGCGTCAAAGGTCTTTTGTGCTACCTGACTTTTGTAGGTCTGGTACTGGTAGTAGTAGGGCTGATCCTCAGCGCTGGTCTCGTCGAAGTAGTTGGTGTCGTTCTGAATGCACTTGAGCAGCTTGTTGTACTGATCCAGCTGCTTCTGGTAGATATCCAGCTGGCTCTGCAGGGTGTCCTTCTGCATATCCAGATCCGTGCTCTTCAGCCGGGCGATCAGGTCGCCCTCGTTCACATAGCTGCCCTCCGAGACATACAGCTCGGTAATGGAGCCGGAGTAGCTGGACATGATGTAGGTCTTGTTGGCGGCCTGCACCACACCGCTGTTCTGGCTGACATAGATGCGGTTGGTCTGGGTGCTCCAGATCACCAGAAAGATCATGAACAGCCCGGTCAGAATGACAAAGGCGTACCCGTAAGGGGGCAGCTTTTTGTCCATCATGATCCGGCGGTCCTGCAGATCCGAAAGGTTCTGAATGGTCGTTGTCATAATTATTTGGTCTCCATAAACACGTCGATCACGCCGTCGTCCTCGTCCTGATTGACGTAGATGGTGTAGCTGTTGCCGCTAAGCTTGATGTCGTTTTCAAAAGCCAGGACCTGCAGCTTGGCGGTGGCCAGCTGGTTGAAGGCCAGAGGGCCGGTAAAGTGGGCGTACAAGCAGTTCTTTACCCGCAGCACAGCGTCCATGTGGTAGCCGGGCTCCATCTGGGTGATCATCTGGGTGGCCTGCTGCATCATGTACATGACGGGCATATGGTCCGGGCCGGTGCCTTCCACGATAGCCTGCACCAGCGGGCCGATGGGCTGTGCGCCGTTGCTCTTCATAAAGTTCTGCATCTGGGTCAGGATGACCGGCAGGTTTGCCAGCTCCTCGGGCTGCACAACGCGGGAGAGAACATTGGTCAGCTTGAGGGTCTTGTTTTCAGCAACTTTGATTTCGTTCATAGTAAATTACCCCTAATCCTGTTATTTTTTCAATGTAAGCCGGAACAAAAAGGTGCCCGGAAGCGTCTGCCTCCGGGCACACCATAACGAGGCATTCTTCGGTTTCCCGCCGGGCGGGAAAAAGCTTATGCTGCATCCGGGCAAGAGCTGCGGATGCGGTGCGGTCAGTAGGTGATGGACTCGCCGTCGTCGTCCTCTTCCACCACAGCGGCAGACACCTGCGGAGCAGGCTCGGCTTTGCGCTTGCGGAAGATGCCCTGCTGCATATTCCACAGCTCGGCATAGCGGCCATCCTTTGCCATCAGTTCCTCATGGGTGCCGCGCTCCACGATCTTGCCGTGATCCATCACAAGGATCAGGTCGCAGTCACGGATGGTGGAAAGGCGGTGCGCCACGATCAGCATGGAGCGGTCTGCCAGCTGCTCGTAGATCATGTTGAAGATCAGCGTCTCGGTGGCAAAGTCCAGATTACTGGTGGACTCGTCCAGAATGTAAAGGTTGGAGTCCTTCAGGAAGGCACGCGCCAGTGCGATGCGCTGCTTCTCACCGCCGGACAGGCCGTTGCCGGCTTCCTCCAGATAGGTGTTGTACTGCAGCGGCAGGTGGCGGATGAACTCGTGCGCGTCAGCCTTCTTGGCAGCTTCCTTCACCTCGTCCAGCGTAGCGTCCATGCGGGAGATGCGGATGTTGTCGTAGATGGTCTTGCTGAACAGCTCAACGTTCTGGGGCACATAGGCGATGGCGCGGCGCACCGAGTGGTTGCTGTACTCCGCCAGATTCACGCCGTTCACATCGATCTCGCCGTCCTCGGGGTCGTAGTACTTCAGCAGCAGCTTGGTAATGGTGGATTTGCCGCTGCCGCTGCTGCCCACCAGCGCCACCTTTTTGCCGGCGGGGATGGTAAAGCTGACATGATCTAGTGCCGGGGCACGGTTGCCGTAGCGGAAGGTGACGTCCTTGAACTCGATGTCGCCCTCCACCTTTTCCATCTCGCTCTGCTCCATACCCTCGGCAGTCTCGTTCTCAGCGGGGTAGTCCATGATCTCGGTCAGACGCTTCATGGAGATGCTGGCTTCCTGGATCTGCATCTGCAGGCCGATCAGGTTGCTCAGGGGGGAGGTAAAGTAGCTGGACAGGGTGCTGAATGCCATAAAGCCGCCCAGCGTCATCTCGCCGTTCAGCACCTGACTGATGCCCACATAGGTGGTCAGCATACTGAAGCCGGTGGAGATGAAGGAGGAGATCAGCCCCTGCGTGGTGCTGATGCGGCTGGAGCGCAGGCTGATCTTCAGGCTCTTCATGTACTCGCGTTCCAGATTATCCAGCTCGGTCTGCTCGTTGGCGTTGCACTTGACGGTCTCGATGCCGCGCAGGCTCTCGATCATCTGGCTGTTCAGCGCTGCAGACTGTGCCATGCTCTCTTCGTTGATCCGCTTATAGGGCTGCTTGTACACCAGCACCAGCAGGATGCTGACCAGTGCCATGAACAGCGAGATGGAGAACAGCATGGCGTTCATGCGGAACAGGATGATGCCGGTGATGACTGCCATGGAGATATCCATCACAAGGCTCAGCGCAATGCTGGTAAAGATGGATTTGATGGTGTCAGCGTCCGAGTAACGGGTGGTGATATCACCGGTCTTGCGGGTGGCAAAGAACTTCATGGGCAGGTTGAAGATGTGCCCGAAGTAGCCCAGCATCAGCGGGATATCAATCTTGATGGACAGATGAATCAGCACCCACTGGCGCACAAAGCCGATCAGCGTGCTGGTGATGCTGACCACGCTGAACACCAGGATCAGGGTGACCAAAAGGTTATTCAGCCCGTAGGGCAGCACCTCGTCCATCAGGATCTTATTGAACATGGAGGACGCGATGCCCAGAATGGTGGTGATCACCGAGCTGAGGATGGCGTAGAAGAACAGCTTTTTCTGGGGCAGAAGCAGGTCGATATACCGCTTCATCATGCCGTACTTGCCGCTCTTGCCGTCCTTACCGTCCTTGCCGTCTTTACCGTCCCTGCCGCCAAGCTTGCCGCCCTTGAACTCGGAGGTGGGGTTCAGCAGCAGCAGCACGCCGGTAAAGTTCTTGTAGAACTCGTCCAGACTGATCTTTTTCAGCTCCGTGCCGGGGTCGCCGATGATGACGTAATCCTTGCACTTATGCTTTTTGCCCTTTTTCTCTTCTTCCTTGCGGGTCTCGGCGTCCTGCAGCATATGCTTGCGGCGTGCGCCTTCGTCCTTGATGGTGGTCTTTTTGAACACCACAACAAAGTGAGCCAGACCCTGATCGGTGATCACCTGTGCAATGCAGGGAAGCGAGAAGTCGCTCAGGAAGTTTTCGCGGTCCACGCGGACTGCGGCGGTGGTAAAGCCAAGTTCATTGGCGGCTTTTTGCAGGCCGACAAGGTTAGTGCCTTTCAGGTCGGTACCCATCATATCCCGCAGGCGGGTGATGGTCACTTCCTTTTTGTAGTGCAGGCACACCATGGCCAGACAGGCAGCCGCACAGTCGGTGGTATCGTGCTGCCGGACGTAGGTATAACGCATAGATGTTTCCTTTTATTCTACAGATTTATTCAAACGACACAAAGCCGCCTTGCCGCCCGTGCTTGCCGCACAGAGCCGCCGGCCTGCCTGCTGATTTGACCAACGAAAAAACTGCGCTCCTGCACGGCAGCTTTCTGACCGGGGGAGCGCCTGTCTGCGGATGCGGGAAAGCCATGCAGCTTTTCTACATCTATAAACTTATAAAAGTATACCACATCCACTAGTGTTCTTCAAGGCGATATTTTTTAAGAACCGTTAAGAATGCGTGAAAAAAAGATACAGAAAAACAAAAAAGCGATGGAAAAATATCCATCGCTTTGCTGGCGCCTCTTGCCTGACTCGAACAGGCGACACCCTGATTAACAGTCAGGTGCTCTAACCGACTGAGCTAAAGAGGCA
>OBAF01002110.1_pt1 | contig 10121 bp, 9 predicted proteins | sample 1517851 | NCBI WGS metagenome assembly OBAF01 (sample SAMN04571706, study PRJEB22368) | human gut metagenome | biome: human gut; material: stool | host: Homo sapiens | place: Luxembourg | collected 2012-10-19 | reverse complement strand
CGGACGCGAAAGGATGTCCGACGACATGTCGGCGATCAGGGGGACGGGCGAAACGAGGTCCTCGTGGTACTCGGTGCCGTAGATCGTATTGTTGGAGGTGATATGCACGTAATCCAGATCGGAGGGGATGGCGAAACCCTTGGGAATATAGGTGAAATTGCGGTCTTCGGACGACGCCAGCAGCTCCACTTCGCCGTAACGCTTGGCCTCCTTCATGGCTTTCTTCGCCCAGACGCCGGTATTCACGTAACCTGCTTTCTTACCGAGGAAGTTGGCGGGCACCTCGTAAAAGAAGGTGCTGGCGCCGCCGCCGATATAGAAAATCTTGTAGTTCTCAGGAATGTCGAGCATCTCGCGGAAAAGCGCGTCGGCTTCGGCCATCACGTCGTCGAAATCCTTGGTGCGGTGCGAAATCGAAAGCAGCGAAAGGCCCGACCCGTTGAAATCGATAATCGCTTTGGCCGCATTTTCAAGTACTTCGTCTGCAAGGATCGACGGTCCCGCGTTGAAATTGTGCTTTTTCATAATATTCTGATGTGAATTTAGGGTTTCGGAACTCCATTCTGTTAGTTTGCTAACACAAATATAAATAAAATATTCCTGAGAATACAACACTTGTGCAAAACTTGTTCAAAGAAATTTCACCCGGCGTCCCGAACACCCGGCATTTTTGAATTGTTTTTATTACTTTTGCCGAAACTTAACATCCGCCGCAATGGTAAAATCGATGACGGGCTTCGGCAAAGGCGAAGCCGCTCTGCAAAATAAAAAGATCACGGTAGAAATCCGCTCGCTCAACTCCAAACAGCTCGACCTCGGACTGCGGCTGCCGGCCGTATACCGCCAGTCGGAATACGAAATACGCAACATCATCGCCCGCACGATCCAGCGCGGCAAGGTCGATGTCTTCGTGACCGTCGAGTCGCAGGACGTGGAGACGCCAGCGCGTATAAATAAAGAGGTGTTCCGCGAATACCTGCACCAGATGACCGACACGCTGGCCTTCGCGGGCATCGACGCCGACTACGACGCCATCGTGCCCGTCATCATGCGTCTGCCCGAAGTGGTATCGACCGAAACGGAGAGCATATCCGACGAGGAGCATGCGGCGCTGATCGCCGCGACGGAAGCCGCCGCCGCCCGGCTCGACGCATTCCGCATGCAGGAAGGCGCCATCCTGATCGCCGACCTGCTCGGCCGCGTGGACAGGATCGAAAGCTACAAGGAAGAGGTCGTGCCTTTCGAAAAGGCCCGCACGGAGACGATCAAGGCCCGGATTCTGGACAACCTCGAAAAGCTGCAGGCCGACGTGGACCGCAACAGGCTGGAACAGGAGATGATCTTCTACCTCGAAAAGCTCGACATCACCGAAGAGAAGGTCCGCCTTGCGAACCACTGCAGATACTTCCGCGAAGTGGCCGCGGGCGAAGAGGGCGCCGGCCGCAAACTGGGCTTCATCGCGCAGGAAATGGGCCGCGAGATCAACACCATGGGGTCGAAGGCCAACGAATCGAACATCCAGATTCTGGTAGTCAAGATGAAGGATGAGCTGGAAAAGATCAAGGAACAGGTACTGAACATATTATAATGGGCAAGGTCGTAATATTCTCCGCTCCGAGCGGTTCGGGAAAAACCACCATCGTACGCGAATTGCTGAAGCGTTTTCCGCAGTTCGAATTTTCGGTTTCGGCGACCAGCCGCGCACCCCGCGGATGCGAACGGCACGGCTGCGACTACCACTTCATGACGCACGAAGAGTTCATGCAGGCCGTGGCCGAAAACCGGTTCGTGGAGTGGGAAGAGGTCTACAAAGGCACCTGCTACGGCACGCTGCGCTCGGAAGTGGAGCGCATCTGGGCCAAAGGCAACATCATCGTCTTCGACGTGGACGTGATCGGCGGCATCAACCTCAAGCGTATCTTCGGCAGCGACGCATGTTCGATATTCGTCATGCCGCCTTCGGTCGAGGAGCTGCGCCGCAGGCTCGAAGGCCGCGGCACGGACGCGCCGGAGGTGATCGACCGCCGCGTGGCGAAGGCCGAATTCGAGCTGACGAAAGCCCCCGAATTCGATCACATCGTCGTGAACGACTCGCTCGACGAAGCCATCGCCGAGACCACCCGCATCATCGACGAATTCATAACCGGCCGGTCATGAAGCGCGTAATGCTCTATTTCGGGTCGTTCAATCCCGTACACAAAGGCCATATCGCCTTGGCCGAATATGTCGTGGAGCAGGGATTGTGCGACGAAGCGGTGCTCGTCGTCTCGCCCCAAAGCCCCTACAAGCGGGCCGCCGAACTGGCGCCCGAAATGGACCGCTTCGAGATGGCGGAAAGGGCCTGCGCCGCATCGCGCCTGCCGGAGCGGATCAAACCTTCGGTGGTGGAGTTTCTGCTGCCCAAACCCTCGTACACGATCGACACGCTGCGCTATCTGACCGAGAACCACGGCGCGGAGATGGAGTTTTCGATCCTGATGGGCGCCGACCAGCTCGAACGGCTCGACGGCTGGAAGGAGTACGAAAAAATACTCGAATACCCGATATACGTCTATCCCCGCCGCGGCGAGCAGGTCGGGCGTTTCGCCGGACGCGTCACCGTGCTGGAGGATGCTCCGCTGCAGGATTTCTCCTCAACGGAGGTGCGCGGACGGATCGAGCGGGGCGAGGACGTCTCGCGGATGCTCGACGCGGGAGTCGCGGAGTACATCCGCCGCAAAGGGCTTTGGAGCCCGGCGGCGCGCAAGGCCGCGCTGACGGCGCAGATCGCCGCGGAACCCGAAAATACAGAACTGTACGCCGAGCGCGGCAAACTCCATTACCGGCTCAACGAGTGGGGCGCGGCGCTCAACGACTTCAACCGCGTACTGCAGCTGGACGCCAGCCACGCCGAAGCGCGGCAGTATGCGCAGATGGTGCAGGAAATACTGGAATTCAGATACAAAGACATATACAACCCCTGACAATGACACGTTTGAAGATTGCCCTCATGGCGGGCGGCGATTCGCCCGAACGGGAAATCGCGCTTCAGAGCGCCGCGCAGATCGAATCGGCGCTGGACCACGAAAAATACGACATTACGGTCATAGACCTCCACCACCGCGACTGGCACTACACGGCCCCCGACGGCCGCCAATGGCAGGACAAGAACGACTTCTCGCTGACGGTGGAGGGCGAACGCAAGGTTTTCGACTATGCGCTGATCATCATCCACGGCACGCCCGGCGAGGACGGCAGGCTGCAGGGTTATCTGGACATGATGGGCGTTCCCTATTCGTCGTGTTCGATGACCTCTTCGGTCATCACGTTCGACAAAGTCACGACCAAGCGCACCGTGGCGGGCCGCGGCATCAACCTCGCCCGTGAAATTTTCCTCTGCAAGGGCGAGACCGCGGACCCGGACGAAGTAATCGCCGAATTCGGGCTTCCGCTTTTCATCAAGCCAAACGCCAGCGGCAGTTCGTTCGGCGTGACGAAGGTCCACACGCGCGACGAGGTGCTGCCCGCCGTCGAAGCGGCTTTCGCCCAGAGCGACGAAGTGCTGATCGAAGAGTGCATCGAAGGCCGCGAAATGGGCTGCGGCATGATGGTGGCGGGGGGCCGGGAGTATCTGTTCCCGATCACGGAGATCGTCTCCAAGAAGGACTTCTTCGACTATCAGGCCAAATACACCGAAGGGTATTCGGACGAGATAACCCCGGCGCAGATCGCACCCGAAATCGCGGAGGAGCTGCACCGCATGACACGCATCGCCTACAAGGCGTGCCGCTGTTCGGGCGTGGTGCGCGTTGATTTCATCGTCACGCCCGAAGGCAAACCCTATATGATAGAGATCAACTCCATTCCCGGCATGAGTGCGGGAAGCATCGTGCCCAAGCAGGCGAAGGCCATGGGCATGACGCTGGGGGAGATGTTCGACCTCGTTATCGCCGACACCTGCCGCAAATGATCGAGATAGACGACAAAATCGTAAGCGCCGACCTGCTGCGCGAGTGCTTCGCATGCGACATCGCGGCCTGCAAGGGCATCTGCTGCGTCGAAGGCAACGCCGGAGCGCCGCTCGAAGCGGAAGAGATCGATATTCTCGAACGCGAATACGAAGCCTACAGGCCCTATATGACACCCGAAGGCATCGAAGCCGTCGAGCGGCAGGGCTTCATGGTCGTGGACGAGGACGGGGACCTGACCACGCCGCTGGTCGACGGCGCCGAGTGCGCCTATACCTACCGGGAGAACGGCATCACGCTCTGCGCCGTGGAAAAGGCGTGGCTGGAGGGGAAGACGGCGTTCCGCAAGCCGATCTCATGCCATTTATATCCGATCCGGCTCATGCGGTTTTCGAACGGCACGGTAGGGTTGAACTACCACCGCTGGTCGGTGTGCGCCCCGGCGCGCGAGTGCGGACGAAAACTGGGAATCCCGGTCTACAAGGCGCTCAGGGAGCCGATCGTGCGACGCTTCGGCGAGGAATTTTACAAGGCGCTGGAAGCCGCCGAGGAACTTATCAGACAACAATAGACTGCGTATGAAAAAATACTGCCTTACATGTATGGCCGCCGTAGCGGCGCTCACGGCCGCGGCCGCCGAACCGCAGGCTGCGGAGAAAACCGATTCGCTGCACGTCGCGGCCCTGTCGCCCGAAGAGGCCGCAGCGGTGGATTCCATCGCCGCGCTGCGCCTGCGGCTGGCGCCCAAGCAGATCGAGTCGATTTTCGATACCAACGACGTCGTAGTCCTCGACACGCTCGACTCAGGCAACGACGCGGTGCAGGTGGTGCTCTACAGCAACAACACATGGAAATACGTCCGCAACCGCGAAGTGGCCAAGGACAGCACCATCTTCGAGAAATACTGGGATACGAAGACGCTCTTCCCCTACAAGGAGGTGGACATGTCGTCGATGCCCAAATCGGTGGTCATCGACCTGATCGACTCGCTGACCGGCTACCACTGCCCGTATCAGGGCTCGGTGCATCCGCGCGGCAAGTACGGTCCGCGCCGTCGCCGCCAGCATCAGGGCGTCGATCTGCCGCTCAAGACGGGCGATCCGGTTTACGCCACATTCTGCGGCCGGGTGCGAATCTCGGAATACAACAAGGGCGGGTACGGAAATCTGGTCATCATCCGCCACGACAACGGGCTGGAGACCTATTACGGCCATCTTTCGGAGCGCATGGTCGAGCCGAACCAGTGGATCGAAGCGGGACAGATCATCGGTCTGGGCGGCTCGACGGGACGCTCGACGGGTCCGCATCTGCATTTCGAGACGCGCTATTACGGCCAGTCGTTCGACCCCGAACGGCTGATCGACTTCAAGAACGGCATCCTGAGCCGAGAAACGTTCCTGCTGAAGAAATCGTTCTTCAGCATCTATTCGAACGCGGGGCAGGACTTCGACGACGAGATCGCCAACGAGGAGCAGGACAAGAAGGAGGCCGCCGAAAAGGCCGCCATGAAGTATCACCGCATCAAGTCGGGCGATACGCTGGGTGCAATAGCCCGCAGATACGGCACGACGGTAAACAACATCTGCCGCATGAACAATATCAAATCGACCACGGTGCTGCGCATCGGCCGCTCGCTGCGGGTGAGGTAGGGCGGCGTACCGCATACGGGGACCCAAGCCCCGGACACGAAATAAGCCGGAGTCTCGGACTCCGGCTTATTTCGTCAAAAGACCGCGCCCCAAGGAGCCGTCTCCCGGACAGCAGGGGTGTCTACCTGTACTTCGCAGGCTTCGAAGACAGCTCCCGCACGAAGAATCGCAGCACGGCATCCTGCTGTCCGGGCGTCAGGGTGAGCACCGTATGCTTTCCGCGCGGCGTCGGCGTGAAATAGGTGTATCCCTGATCGTCCACGCAGATGATTCCCGGTTCGGACACCCCGAACATTTCGGGACGCAGGACATACAGCACCGACATCATGTCCCATGTAGGACGGTCGTAAGGCATCTTGCGGTAGGCTTTGTAGCCCTCGACCATCGGGTGCTTTCCGGCCCACGCAAAATCGGTTTCGATGCTGGCTCCGGGATAATTCACCGTCTTGCCCAGTTCGAGCGACACGACCGCGACGGGTACGGGACAGAGCGCGAAAAGCCGCTTGGCGTTGGAGATGTCGTTCACGATATTGTATTCGGCACGGGGCTTGTCGCCGAAGCTTCCGCCCATCACCGAACAGAACTTCACCTTGCGCTTCACCAGTTCGATGCCGTCCAGCAGCGAATACCGATCGCCCCGGCTCTCCAGCAGGCGGCCGAGATTGGTCGAGAAACCGACAGAGACGACCACGACCGAGCTGTCGGGACTCTCGGCCAGCAGGCGGCGGTAAAGGGTTACGGGATCGCCGTAGTCCCGGTCCCTGCGGCTGCGGGGGAAAAGTCCCGACTCGCAGACGGCGCGCGCGTAGTCGTCGCGTTTGAGCACCACGCCGTCACGGACCCTTCCGACCGGAATTTCGGGATAGCCGTACCACGTATTCATCATATCTATATAGCGGGGCGAGAATTCGGTATCCTTGCTGCTGAGGATGCCGAGCAGGATGATTTCACCCCGGTCCACCGCTTTGTAAAGCATATCGAGCGCCAGCGGATCGTCCACGTCGTTGCCCATGTCAGTATCGAAAATCCCGCAGGGGTGCGGCGGGCGTCTGCTGCGCCCGGACCGCCGGCATACAGAGGGCGGCAAGCGCCGCCAGAATCAAAAGTTTCTTCATCGTTTCAGGTTATTCAGTTGCCTCCGGAGAGAATGATACATGCCAGACCGAGAATAAAGAAGAGGAACATGACCGCCAGCAGCCAGCCCACCGAGCGGCCCGCGCCCCGGAACTCCTTCCAGACGAAAACGCCCCAGACGGCGGCGACCATCGGCGCACCCTGTCCCAGCGCATAGGAAATGGCGGCCCCGGCCTTACCTGCGGCGATATAGCTGAACGCCGTACCCAGACACCAGACCGCGCCGCCCAGCATCCCCACCAAATGAGTGCGGGCCGAGCCTTTAAAATAGGCGTCGTAACCGACCGGCGTACCGACGAAGGGCCGTTTCATGACGAGCGTATTGAAAACGAAGTTGCTCAGCAGAACGCCCACCGAGAAGATGAAGATTGCCGAATAGGGCGTCAGCATGCCGGGGGTGGGGGATTCGAAGTTGTCGAGGTCCATCGCCGCGGCCACGAAGCGGTAGAAAAACGACATCAGGACGCCGGCCAGCACCGCCAGCAGAATGCCTTTGCGGTTTTGCGCCGAGGAACCCGGCTCCTTCCGGACCCGTCCCGAAGCGATTCCGTTGCAGACGATGGCGATGACGATCAGCGCCACGCCGAGGAACAGAATGACGGGGTCGCCCTTCGGCGCTCCCAAGTAATTGATGACCACGCCCAGCACCAACGCCAGACCCACGCCCAGCGGAAAGGCGACGGTCAGTCCGGCCAGCGACACGGAGGCGGAAAGCAGGATGTTCGAGGCGTTGAAGATGACGCCGCCGAGCAGTACGCTGCCGAGGGCTTTGGGCGCAGCCTGCGCGAGATCTTCGAGGAAGGGACGCCCTTCGCTGCCGATGCTGCCCAGCGTAAAGCAGAGGATCAGCGAAAAAAGGAGCATGCCGACGACATAGTCCCAGTAGAAGAGTTCATAACGCCATGTCCTGCCTGCCAGTTTCTGGGTGTTGCCCCACGAGCCCCAGCACAACATCGTGACAATGCAGAGTATCACGGCTGTCGCATAATTGTTTACTACAAACATATTCGAAGTTTTAAAGGGTTGTCATTCGGTCGGCGGATCAGCCGTTATTCGCAAAACGGGCGTCGTCCACCTCACAGCGCGTCGGGATCGAGCTTTGCGCCCCGATGCGGGTCACCGAGAGGGCGGCGGCGTGCGTTGCAAAGCGCGCAGCGTCCAAGAGCGGCAAGCCTTCCGCCAGCGCCACGGTCAGCGCCCCGTTGAAAACGTCGCCCGCCGCGGTCGTATCGACTGCCGAAACACGGCATGCGGGCACCACCGTGCAAATATCGGCATTTTTCACGAGCGCGCCGCGCGAACCGCAGGTGACGATCACGTTCTTCACCCCCTTGTTCAACAGCGTCTCCGCTGCGGCTGCCGCATCCGTCCCGTTCAGTACGGGACGTCCCGTAAGCAGGGCGCACTCCGACTCGTTGGGCGTAAGGAGGTAGACGTATTTCAGGTACTTTTCGTCGATCTGCGCCGCAGGCGCCGGATTGAGAATCACCCTCACGCCCAATTCGGCGGCGGTCTGTATCGCGTATTCCACGGTTTCGAGCGGTATTTCGAGCTGGATCAGCAGATAGCCTGCCTTCGCCAGTTCGGGCCGGACGTCGTCGATATCCTTTCTGGAAAGCCGCGCGTTCGCTCCGGGAGCCACGACGATGCAGTTTTCGGCCGAATTATCGACCGTGATGAGCGCCACGCCCGTAGGGGCCTGAGAATCGCGGACGACATGCGAAGTATCCATCTTTTCCGCGGTGTAGCGGGCCATCAGTTCATCTCCGAAAAGGTCGGTCCCGATACGCGCCACGAAAAGGGCGTCGCCGCCCAGCCGCGCGACGGCGACGGCCTGATTGGCACCTTTGCCGCCGGAAACGATCCGGAATTCGCCGCCGAGAACGGTCTCGCCGGGCGACGGAATCCGGTCGGCCCGGACGATCAGGTCGGTATTGGCGCTGCCGACAATCACAATTTTTTCCATAGGTTATAATTTCAGATTATCAATATCAGGTATTGCGCAATCGTTTGTGCAATCACATATGCAAGTATAAAGACAATAAAAGAAAATTACAAGCTTTTTTATGGTATTTTTTCATATGCCTATCATTATTTTCTTGCCGCATCCGAAAAAATGGCTACTTTTGTTCGGAACAAAAACCGGGCAACAATCCGCGCCGGTGTACTCGGACAGGCAGACAGAGCCGGAGAACAGGTTGGAAAGCAGGTCGGGAAACAGGCGGGAAGCAGGTCGGAGAGCAGGCCAGAAAACAAGCCGGTAAACAGGCCGGAGAACAGGTTGGTAAACAGGTTGGTAAACAGGTTGGAGAGCTGACCGGAAGAACCGGAAGAACCGGAAACGGGGCCGGCATCCATACGGGTTCCGGCATCCATAAAATAATATAACAGAACGCCGCATGAAAGAGACGCTGGTCACCATATCCAAACGGACCGGATTCGCCATATCGACCGTTTCGCGGGTGCTGAACGGACAGGCGGAGAAATACCGCATCAGCCGGAAAACCGTCGAGCTGATCCTCGCCGAAGCCAGACGGTGCGACTACACGCCGAGCCTTCTGGCAAAAGGACTGCGCATGAAACGCACCAATACGCTGGGCTTACTGATTCCGCAGGTGTCGAACCCCTATTTCGCCGACATCGCCAGCGCCATCATCCGGGAAGCCCGCAGCCACGGATATACGGTAATGGTGGTCGATACCATGGAGAACGAAGAAAACGAGCAGGAGGGCATCCGGACGATGCTTTCGCGCCGGGTGGACGGCATCGTGGCCGTTCCGTGCGGCCGGACGCCCGACCACCTCGAAAAGGTGAACCGCTCGGTTCCCGTCATGCTGGTGGACCGCAGTTTCGAGCGAACCTCGCTGCCGTACGTCTGCACCGACAACTACCGCGGAGGCGTGGAGGCGACCCGGATTCTGCTGCAGAGAGGACACCGCAGAATCGCCTGCATACAGGGCGTTCCCCATTCGATGCCGAACCGCCGGCGCGTGCAGGGTTATCTCGACGCGCTCCGACAAGCGGGACTGCAGGAGGAAGCCATCATAACCGGCGACGCATTCTCGCTGGAGAACGGCTACCGGCAGACCAAGCTCGCCGTGGCAGGTCCCGACCGTCCCACGGCGATATTCGCCCTGAGCAATACGATCCTGCTCGGCGCGGTCAAAGCCATCCGCGAATCGGGTTTGCGGATCCCCGAAGATATTTCCGTGGTGTCGTTCGACGACAATCCCTATCTGGATTTTCTGGTTCCGGCCATAACCCGCATCGGCCAGCCCGTCGAAGAGATCGGGAAAACAGCCGTCAGGCTGCTGCTGGAGAGCATCCGGGAGGAGGTACGCTGCCGGACGCAGCTGCAACTGCCGCCTGAAAGGATCGTCCGCGACTCGGT
>OBAF01002087.1_pt1 | contig 10195 bp, 8 predicted proteins | sample 1517851 | NCBI WGS metagenome assembly OBAF01 (sample SAMN04571706, study PRJEB22368) | human gut metagenome | biome: human gut; material: stool | host: Homo sapiens | place: Luxembourg | collected 2012-10-19 | reverse complement strand
ACGCTGGCACAGGGAAGTGCCAGCGAGGCGCATATGAACATGGATGTGAATTTGCACCGGTTGCCGGACAAAATATTTTGCCTGCCGAAATTCCTAGTGCCCCTTACAGGTCTTATACCGCATCCGCACCCGGCGGACAGTGCAGATATCCGGTCAAAGCAAGCGGAAAGACAGTTTATCATCAAGCAAACCATGCAGCTAAGAACAACTGGCATTTTCCATCTCATAAACAAATATCCTCCGGATAACCGAAATTATTTTATGCAGGCAGCTTTTTCAATCCGCCACGTTTATAAAAGTCATTGTAGCATAAAGAAACTTGCATTTGCAAAAGAAACAGTATAAGATGGACAGTTGTGATGAAAAATAAGCTGGTAAAGGCAAGAGGGATAGACAGATGAAGCAGAATTTAAAGAAAATGATTTCTTATTATAAACCATATCTTGGCGTATTTTTTATCGATATGTTTTTTGCACTGTTAGCAGCAGTGGCGGCACTGGTGATTCCGCTGATTGTACGGTATATCACTTCAACAGTGGTATATCTGCCGGAGCAGGATGCAGTAAAGACAATCGGAAAGCTTGCTTTGTTTATGGTGGCGTTGGTAGTCATTCAGTGTTACAGCAATTATTATATTTCTAATAATGGTCATGTAATGGGTGCCAAAATAGAATATGATATGCGGGCAGAAATATTTGCTCATTATCAGAAACTGTCCTTTGCATTTTATGATAATCAGAAGGTCGGACAACTGATGGCGAGAATTACCACGGACCTTTTTGATATCAGCGAACTGCTGCACCATGGACCGGAAAATATTGTGATTTCTCTGATTAAGATAATTGGTGCATTTGTTATTATGATGGGAATCAGTCCGAAGCTTACAGTGGCGGCATTTGCACTGGTACCGTTTATGATAGCGTATGCATATTTCTTTAATAAGCGTATGAAAAAGGCATTCCGGCAGAACCGTATTAAGATAGCAGATATCAATAGCCAGATAGAGGACAACCTTTCCGGTATCCGCGTAGTAAAATCCTTTGCTAATGAAGAAGTCGAACAGGAAAAATTCAGCCGCGGAAACAAAGGCTTCTTAGATGCCAAGAAGAACAGCTATCTCTTTATGGGTGGTTATCAGGCGGGACTGACTGCATTTACCACGTTGATTACCGTAGTAGTGGTGATTGCCGGAGCACTGTGGATTCCGGGTGGCAGTGTGAGTATTACAGATTTGATTACGTTCCTTTTATATATCAATGTATTTACCGAGCCGGTTAAGACGCTGATTGATTTTACCGAGCAGTTCCAGAATGGATATTCCGGCTTTGAACGGTTTATGGAGATTCTTTCCATTGAACCGGATATTTCGGATGAGGAAAATGCCATTGTCATGGAAAATGTGCGGGGAGAAGTAGAATTTCAGGATGTTTCCTTCCGGTATGAAGAACATTTAAGCCGCGTTTTAAGGCATATAAATCTGAAAGTTCCGGCAGGAAGCTACGTGGCACTGGTGGGAACTTCAGGTGCCGGAAAGACAACCCTTTGCAGCCTGATACCAAGATTTTATGATGTGTCAGAGGGCAGAATTTTAATTGATGGCTGTGATATCCGCCACTATAAATTAAAAAGTTTAAGAGACCACATTGGCATTGTCCAGCAGGATGTTTATTTGTTTGCCGGAACTATTTTTGAAAATATTGCTTATGGCAAACCGGATGCGACAAGGCAAGAAGTCATTGAGGCAGCAAAGAATGCCAATGCCCATGAATTTATTTTATCATTGCCGGATGGTTATGATACAGATATCGGACAGCGGGGTGTAAAACTTTCCGGCGGTCAGAAACAGCGGCTCTCTATTGCCCGGGTATTTTTAAAGAATCCGCAGATTCTTATTTTTGATGAAGCAACCTCAGCACTGGATAACGAAAGTGAAAAGGTGGTACAGGAATCACTAGAGAAGCTGGCGAAGAACCGGACAACATTTGTAATTGCCCACAGGCTTTCTACGATAGAAAATGCAGGGCGTATTCTGGTGCTGACTGAGCAGGGAATCGAAGAAGAGGGCACCCATGAGGAGCTGCTTGCACGGAATGGAATTTATGCAGGGCTTTATCATACCCATTGATATTGAGAAAAGCTATTTATAAAATTTGTATGAAGTTCACGCGGTTTGCTTGAGAAATTTTACTTTTTCTGCTATATTGCAATAGGTAGACAAATCAATTCAGTGTGAAATACACTTTAATTATTAGAAAGAAGGATGTTAAAATGACAAAAATTGATATTATTTCAGGCTTCTTAGGAGCTGGAAAGACCACATTTATCAAGAAAATGATAGAAGAGGCTTTTGTTGGTGAGAAGCTGGTACTGATTGAAAATGAATTTGGTGAAGTCGGTATCGACGGCGGATTCTTAAAGGATTCCGGCATTGAGATTACCGAGATGAACTCAGGATGTATCTGCTGTTCCCTGGTAGGAGACTTTGGAAAGAATTTAAATGAAGTAATTACTAAATTCCATCCGGACCGTATCTTAATCGAGCCGTCAGGAGTTGGTAAACTTTCTGACGTAATGAAATCTGTTATTGATGTAGAAAAAGAGCAGGATGTGAAATTAAATGCACTGGTTACAGTTGTAAATGCAAAGAAAGCATCCAAACAGATGAAAGCCTTTGGCGAATTCTTCAATAACCAGATTGAATTTGCAACAACAATCGTATTAAGCAGAACCCAGAGCACAACACCGGAGCAGTTAGAGCTTTGCGTAAAACAGATGCAGGAATTAAATGGCAAGGCTGCAATCATTACAACTCCTTGGGATGCCATCAAAGGTGAGCAGATTCTCAAAGTTATGGAAGGACAGGACTCTCTTGAGATGAAACTTCTTGCAGAGGCACATCATAAAGCAGAAGAGGAAGAACATGAGCATGAACACCATCATGACCATGACCACGAAGAGCATGAACACGATCACGACCATGAGGAGCATGAGCACCATCATGACCATGATCATGAGGAGCATGAACACCATCACGACCACGACCATGAGGAGCATGAACATCATCATGAGCATGGCGAGAACTGCACCTGCGGATGCCATGACCACGAACATCATCATCACCATCATGCAGATGAGGTATTTACAAGCTGGGGCAAAGAGACTCCGCATAAATTTACCCGTGAGAAGATTGAAGAGGTATTAAAGACCTTATCCGAGAGCGAAGAGTATGGCATGATTCTCCGCGCAAAAGGAATGGTAGAGGATGTCAATGGTTCCTGGATTTACTTTGATATGGTTCCGGGCGAGTATGAATTAAGAGATGGAGAGCCGGATTACACCGGAAGACTCTGTGTCATTGGTTCTAAGATTGACGAACACAAGATTGAAGAATTATTCGGCATTGCATAATGCCCGTCAGATAGGAAAGGGGAAACCATGCAGGAGATTCCAGTATATTTATTTACCGGATTTATGGACAGCGGTAAGACCACATTAATCAAAGAAACACTCTTTGAAAATGATTTCGGCGGGGACAACCGTACGGTAATTATTGTCTGTGAAGACGGTGATGAAGAATATGATGAAGCAAAATTAAATACCATTAATGCGAAGGTTGCAATGATTGAGGAGCAGGAAGATTTTACAACAGAGACCTTGCAGAAAATTCAGGAGACATACAAACCGGAGCAGATTTTTATTGAGTATAACGGTACCTGGGATATCGCTACTTTGCTTGAAACAAAGATGCCGGATGGCTGGGTAATCGTACAGTCCTTGGCAACCGTAGATGCCACTACATTTGAAATGTATCTTGCTAATATGCGTGCCATGATTATGGAGCAGTTGTTTAAGGCAGATGTAGTAATCTTTAACCGTTGTGATGACAATACACCAAAGGGCAAGTTCCGCCGTGCCGTAAAAGCACAGAACCGTCCGGCACAGATTGTATACGAGCGTGCCGATGGAACAATTGATGAGAGTGCCGATGAAGAACTGCCATTTGACATCAATGCAGATGTCATTGATATTACGGATGCAGATTATGCAATCTGGTATATGGATGCACAGGATAATCCGAAGAAATACGATGGCAAGAAAATCAAATTCCTTGCGTTGGTATATAATCCGGAAAAGATGAGCAGGAAGGGCATGTTCGTGCCGGGACGTTTTGCCATGACCTGTTGTGTAGAGGATGTCCAGTTCTTAGGATTTAAATGCAAATATCCGAAGTCGGAAGAAATCGGTCACAAATCATGGATAAATATTACCGCAGAAGTTCATGTGGAATTTGCCAAGGAATACAGAGGAAAAGGACCTGTCCTTTATCCGGTATCCATTGAGCCGGCAGAGAAGCCGGAAGATGAACTGGTATATTTCTCATAAAAAAGTGTTGACAATGTGAAAGAAAAGTATTATTCTAACTTCAATAAGAGAAACCGTTGAGAAAGAGTAGTAAGCTTGATTGGAAATCAAAGAGAGCTGCAGGTGGTGGAATTGCAGTATGGAAGATTTTGCTGAATGGACTTTCGAGGGTGGCCTGAATTAACAGTAGGCGTCACCGGGAACCGAACCCGTTACCAATCCGGCATGTATGATTCGTACATGAATGAGTGGACAATTCGTCAATATGAGTGGTACCGCGATAATAAGATTTTATTACCGTCTCAAGCATAAGCTTGAGGCGGTTTTTTACTGTTGGAAAACAGTAAAAGCGCTTTCTCTTATGAACAACAATAAATCATATAAGAAAGAAGAGGTAGTAATTATGAAGAAGAAAATGATGGCAGCAGTATTAACAATGGCTATGGCAGTAGCAGCAATGGCAGGATGCGGAAGCAACAGTGCATCCAATGATGCAGCAACAACAGAGAAGGCTGCAGCAGATGGTAAAGTTTATAAAGTAGGTATCGTACAGTATGTAGATGATGCTTCTTTAAATCAGATTGAGAAAGCAGTAGAAGCAGAGCTGGATGCAAAAGCAAAAGAGCTCGGTGTTACTTTTGATTATAAAGATTATACTTACAATGGTCAGGCAGATTCTTCTACCTTAAACCAGATTGCAACAGACCTGGTTGCAGAAGATGTAGATGTGATTATTCCAATCGCAACACCAACCGCAATGATTATGCAGGCAGCAACAGAAGAAAATCAGATTCCGGTTGTATTCTCTGCAGTCAGTGATCCGGTTACCGCAGGACTTGTTGAAAGTATGGATAAACCTGGTTCCAATATCACCGGAACATCGGATGCATTAAATACAGAAGCAGTAATGGACTTAATGTTTGCAGCAAATAAAGACATTAAAAAAGTAGGTCTTTTATATAATAAGAGTCAGGATTCTTCCACTGTTCCAATTCAGGACGCAAAAGATTATCTTGATAAAAAAGGCGTTGAATATGTAGAAAAAACAGGAACAACCAATGATGAAATTTCTCTTGCAGCAGATGCATTAGTTGCAGCCGGTGTAGATGCCGTATTTACACCAACCGATAACACCGTAATGACAGCAGAACTTGCAATTTATGAGAAATTTGTAGAAGCAGGTATTCCGCATTATGCAGGAGCTGACTCCTTCGCATTAAACGGAGCTTTCTGTGGATTCGGTGTAAACTATGTTGACCTTGGTACTGCAACAGCAGATATTGTAGTAGATATTTTAGTAAATGGGAAAGATCCTGCAACAACAGCAGTACAGACCATGAGCAACGGAATCGCAACTGTAAATACAGATGTGGCAAGCCAGCTTGGAATTGATTACAGCGTATTTGACGGTATGTGTGAAAAAGTAGTAGAGATTCAGACCGCAGAAGAGTTTGAATAAAAAGATAAAACGATAGCATGATAAGATAGTCAGGGGGATTAAAGAATGGGCTCCATATTTACAATATCCATTTTACAAAGTGCATTAGAGCTAGGGTGTATATACGCCCTGGTTGCACTGGCATTGTTTGTTTCATTTTCCATATTAAATATTGCAGATTTGTCAACCGATGGCTGCTTTACCTTAGGCTGTGCCGTATGTGCCATGGTAACGATACAGGGTCATCCGATTCTGGCACTGGCAGCAGCAATGTTAGCCGGTGTATGTTCCGGATTTATCACAGCATTTCTGCAGACAAAGCTTGGAATTGAATCAATTCTGGCAGGAATCATTGTAAATACGGGACTCTATACCATTAATATTGCAGTCATGGGATTTGCTTCCCAGGTGAACCTGTTTAACTGCAATACCATATTTACCATGGCAAAAAATGCCATTGGTGGTGGCTGGTATAAACTGATTGTGGCAGCATTAATCGTACTGGTAATCGGCGTGATTTTATCCGCATTTTTAAATACCAGATTAGGTCTTTCCATCCGGGCAACCGGTGATAATGCTGACATGGTAAAAGCCTCCAGCATTAATCCATCCTTTACGATTACCGTAGGTCTTTGTGTAGCCAATGCAATGACTGCATTATCCGGCGGTGTATTAGCACAGTACCAGAAATCCTGCGATATCAACCTTGGAACCGGTATGGTAACCATTGCACTTGCCAGCCTGATTATCGGAGAATCCATTATCGGAAAAGGCTCCATGTTCCGCAGAGTATTAGGCGTTGTATTAGGAAGTTGTCTCTATCGTTTCTTAGTAGCCGTTGCATTAAGACTGAATGTTCCGGCAGAGGCATTGAAACTGGTTTCTGCAATTATCGTAGCAATTGCAATTGCATTCCCGTTCTTAAAGAAGAAGGTAGCGTTTGTCAGACAGAAGAGCGCAGCACAGAAGAAATTAAAAGACAATATGCGTCTGGCGGAAGCAAATACAAAGGAAATGGGAGGTGACCGATAATGTTAGAAATGAAGCATGTATCTAAGACATTTAATCCGGGAACCGTAAATGAAAAGAAAGCATTGTGTGATTTGAACCTGGTTCTTGAAGATGGAGATTTTGCTACAATCGTAGGAAGTAATGGGGCAGGAAAATCAACTACATTTAATGCGATTACAGGTGCGTTCTATGTAGATGAAGGACAGATTATTCTAGATGGAGAGGATATTACATATAAGAAAGAATTTTTGCGCAGTAAAGTCATTGGTCATCTGTTTCAGGACCCGTTAAAGGGAACAGCACCACATATGACCATTGAAGAAAATATGGCACTGGCATATCTTCGTGCATCCGGAAAAGAAAATGCATTTTTCAGCAGAATCCGTAAATCCGATAAAGAAAAATTCAGAGAACTGTTATCCCAGCTTGATATGGGTCTGGAAGACAGAATGAAGCAGCCGGTGGGATTGTTATCCGGCGGTCAGAGGCAGGCACTTACCCTTCTGATGGCAACGATGGTGACACCGAAGATTCTTCTTTTGGATGAGCATACGGCAGCACTTGACCCTGCAACCGCAGAGAAAGTATTGGAACTGACGAAAAAAATTATTGCAGAGCATCATATTACCTGTCTTATGGTAACCCATAATATGCATCAGGCACTAGAGCTTGGCAACCGGATTCTGATGATGGATTCCGGAAATATTGTCCTTGATTTAAAGGATGAAGAGAAGAAGAAAATGACGGTAGACAGCCTTTTGGAGCAGTTCCGCATCCAGGCAGGAAAGCGTCTTGACAATGACAGAATTTTAATGTCAGCACAGTAAAAATAGAAATTGGTAAATTTTTTTTAAGAAACAAGTGTCGGAAAATGTTGATTTTCTGACACTTTTCCTATATGATTAAATCTAGTGGTCTGGAATTCCACAAGTTGATGTAAACAAAGTATGGAGGTATAGTATGTATCCTATTATAAAAAAGGAAAAGCTGGCAGATAAGATTTATCTTATGGATGTCAAAGCAGAGCGGGTAGCAAAGTCTGCAAAGCCAGGACAATTTGTAATCGTGAAAATCGATGAAGAAGGTGAGCGTATACCACTTACCATCTGTGATTATGATGAGAAAGCCGGAACTGTAACAATTGTATTCCAGACAGTTGGAGCATCTACAGAGCGTATGGCATATTTAGAGGAAGGAGATACATTCCAGGATTTTGTTGGACCACTGGGCTGTCCATCCGACCTTATTGAGGAAGATATAGAAGAGTTAAAGAAAAAGAAAATTGTATTTATCGCCGGAGGTGTTGGAACAGCACCGGTTTACCCACAGGTAAAATGGTTACATGAGCATGGGGTAGACTGTGATGTTATCATGGGTTCTAAGACCAAGGATTTATTAATTCTGGTAGAAGAAATGCGTAAAGTTGCAACTAATCTTTATGTAACAACCGATGATGGTACTTATGGCTTCCATGGAATGGGAACCAACCAGTTACAGGAATTATGGGATAAAGGTGTTCGTTACGATCATTGTGTTGCCATCGGACCAATGATTATGATGAAATTCGTTTGTAAACTGACCAAGGAGCTTGGCATTCCAACTGTTGTATCCATGAATCCGATTATGGTAGACGGAACCGGAATGTGTGGAGCATGTCGTCTTATGGTTGGCGGCGAAGTAAAATTCGCATGCGTGGATGGACCGGAATTTGACGGACATCAGGTAGATTTCGACCAGGCAATGAAGAGACAGCTTCAGTATAAGACAGAAGAAGGCCGTGCAATGTTAAAATTGCAGGAAGGCAATACCCATCATGGTGGATGCGGTCAGTGCGGAGGTGACAAATAATGGAAGGATTAACAAGAGTACCTGTACGTGAACAGGAGCCAGAGGTACGTGCAGCAAACTTTGAAGAAGTTTGTCTTGGCTATAATGAAGAAGAAGCAGTAGCGGAAGCAAAACGCTGCTTAAACTGTAAAAATGCACAGTGTATGAAAGGATGTCCGGTTTCCATTAATATTCCGGCATTTATTGCACAGGTGAAAGAAGGCAACTTCGAAGAAGCTTATCATATTATCAGTGAATCATCTGCACTTCCTGCTGTATGTGGCCGTGTATGCCCACAGGAGAGTCAGTGTGAAGGAAAATGTATCCGTGGTATCAAGGGTGAGCCGGTTGCAATCGGTAAATTAGAGCGTTTCGTAGCTGACTGGGCAAGAGAGCATGGAATCAAGCCTAAGAAAGCAGAAAAATTAAATGGACATAAAGTAGCAGTTATCGGTTCCGGTCCTGCAGGTCTTACCTGTGCCGGTGATTTGGCAAAGCTTGGCTATGATGTTACTATTTTTGAAGCTTTACATGAAGCCGGTGGAGTATTAATTTACGGTATTCCGGAATTCCGTCTTCCAAAGTCAAAAGTAGTTGCAGCAGAAGTAGAAAATGTAAAAGCTTTAGGCGTTAAGATTGAGACCAACGTTGTCATTGGTAAAGCAGTTACCATTGATGAATTAATGGAAAAAGAAGGATTCGAAGCTGTATTTATCGGTTCCGGTGCAGGACTTCCAAGATTTATGGGAATCCCTGGCGAGCAGGCAATGGGAGTATTCTCTGCAAACGAATTTTTAACCAGAAATAACCTGATGAAAGCATTCCGTGATGACTATGATACGCCAATCAAAGCCGGCAAAAAAGTTGTTGTAGTTGGTGGTGGTAACGTTGCAATGGATGCAGCCCGTACCGCAAAACGTCTCGGCGCAGAGGTACATATCGTATACCGTCGTGGCGAGGAAGAGCTTCCGGCAAGAAAAGAAGAAGTACATCATGCAAAAGAAGAAGGCATTATCTTTGACCTTCTGCAGAATCCTACTGAAATCTTAGTAGACGAAGACGGCTGGGTAAAAGGCTGTCGTGTCATTAAGATGGAATTAGGTGAGCCGGACGCATCCGGAAGAAGAAGCCCGGTAGAGATTCCAGGTTCTGAATACGAAATCGAGGCAGATACCGTAATCATGTCTCTTGGTACCTCTCCAAACCCATTGATTTCATCCACTACCAAAGGTCTGGACATCAACCGCAGAAAATGTATCATTGCAGAAGAAGAGACCGGAGCAACCTCCAAAGATGGCGTATACGCCGGTGGAGATGCAGTAACTGGAGCAGCAACCGTTATCCTTGCCATGGGTGCAGGAAAAACTGCAGCAAAGGGAATTGATGAATTCTTACGCAATAAATAAAGAATAAAGCATAATAATATATGCTTAAGGGACGCAGGATTTTTCTGCGTCCCTTTTTTACTTTACAGGAAATTGCTTTCCTGTAAAGTAAAAAACGCTCCGCGAGGATGCGCACTGCGGCGTATAAGGTAGATGTCGCAAGCGACCGCCG
>OBAF01002063.1_pt1 | contig 10275 bp, 6 predicted proteins | sample 1517851 | NCBI WGS metagenome assembly OBAF01 (sample SAMN04571706, study PRJEB22368) | human gut metagenome | biome: human gut; material: stool | host: Homo sapiens | place: Luxembourg | collected 2012-10-19 | reverse complement strand
ATTTTTAAGCATTAGATGCCACTTCCCGATGTCGTATCGGGTCTACTCCTAAGGGGCAGTTGAGGGTTCGATTCCCCCAGGGGGTGCCATGAAAAAAGCAGCCGTCAGGCTGCTTTTTTCAAATGAAGCGCGCCTGCGGTGCATGAAAAATGAAGTACGGCTTCGCCATATGAAATTTGACGGCATTACGCCGAAAGTCTGTCATGCGCGTCACTTCATACGAGCGTAAGCGAGTGCTTCACGGCAGCGAAGCTGCCGTTTCATGTTTGCGATGCAAACGCTTCATTATTACAATATAAATGCTTTGCTGTAATTGAGCAGGTATTGATGCGGATATTCCAATTATAATAGAAGTCAGAGGACAATCTTTTTTGCGTCTCTGTCATCATTTGGCAAGTTAGTCTAAAAACGGCACTTTTGCCAAGCCGTCAGGCTGCTTTTTTCAAATGAAGCGCGCCTGCGGTGCATGAAAAATGAAGTATGGCTTCGCCATATGAAGTTTGACGGCGTCACGCCGAAAGTCTGTCATGCGCTTCACTTCATACGAGCGTAAGCGAGTGCTTCACGGCAGCGAAGCTACCGTTTCATGTTTGCGGGGCAAACGCTTCATTCAAATCAATTTACAGTCAATTTGCAAAATCCCCCGCACGGCAAATTTCCGCGCGGGGGGACATTTTTTATTTTCCGCTTTCGCCGTAGTTTGAGAGCACGCGGGCGGACGGGTCGTTGACATCGCAGCCCTCCCATGACTTGTTGGGCATCCAGAAATCGACTATCATCTCGGACTGGCCGGGATAGTACTTTTCAAATATCTCGCGGTAGAGCAGGGATTCTTTCGTGAACGGTTTTGCGTGGGTGTATTTTTCGCACTTCTCCTTGAACTCCTCTTCGGTGTAGAGCCCCTCGGCGTATTCCTTGAGATAGTCCACCATCGAGTGGCCGACTGCGTCGGAGAACGCCGCCTTTTCGCGGAAAAGTATATCGTGGGGCAGATAATCGCCCTCGAACGCGTGGCGGAGCAGATATTTGCCCTTGCCGTAGGTGTTCATTTTCTTCGCGGGGTCGACGGACATGACATATTTTACAAAGTCGAGATCGCCGAACGGCACGCGCGCTTCAAGCGAGTTTACGGAGATGCAGCGGTCGGCACGCAGAACGTCGTACATGTGCAGCTCTCTTATTCTCTTCTGCGACTCCTTCTGGAACTCCTCCGCGCTCGGCGCAAAGTCGGTGTATTTGTAGCCGAACAGCTCGTCGGAGATTTCGCCCGTCAGCAGAACTCTTATGTCGGTGTTTTCGTGTATCCACTTGCACAGCAGATACATACCCATGCTCGCGCGGATAGTGGTGATATCGAATGTGCCGAGCATACGGATGACACCCTCGAGCGAGTCCAAAACCTGCTCCTTTGTCATGATAACCTCGGTGTGGTCGCTGCCGATATAGTCGGCGACTTCCTTTGCATATTTGAGGTCGATAGCGTCCTCACTCATGCCTATTGCAAAGGTGCGTATCGGCTTTTTGCTCTGTCTTGCCGCTATGGCGCAGACGAGGGACGAATCGAGTCCGCCGGAGAGCAGGAAGCCGACCTTTGCGTCCGCAACGAGTCTCTTGTCAACGCCGGCGATGAGCTTTTCGCGGATGTTTTTGCAAACTGTCTCAAGGTCGTCATGGCAGACTTCGTCGACCGCCGCTATGTCGCAGTACTGGACAAACTCGCCGTCTTTATAGTAGTGTCCGGGCGGGAAGGGCATAACATGCCCGCACATTCCGACGAGGTTCTTCGCCTCGCTCGCGAACATGATAACACCTTTTTTATCATAGCCGTAGTAGAGCGGGCGGATGCCTATCGGGTCTCTTGCGGCGATATATTTTTTCTCCTCGCCGTCGTAGATAATCAGCGCAAACTCGGCGTCGAGCATCCTGAACATATCCACGCCGTATTCGCGGTAGAGCGGGAGAAGTATCTCGCAGTCGGAGCCGCTTTTAAATGTATATTTCTTCGAGAGCTCCTCTTTTATCTTCTCGTAGCCGTATATCTCGCCGTTGCAGACGACATAGCTGCCGTCCAATTCAAACGGCTGCATTCCGTCGGGAGTCAGTCCCATTATCGCAAGGCGGTGGAAGCCGAGCAGTCCTTTGCCGGTGTCTATTATCCGGCTGTCGTCCGGTCCTCTTGAAACGGTCTTTTTGAATCCTTCCTCAAAATCGGAAAAAGCGGCACAGCAGTCGCAGTAACCCATTATCGAACACATAGTAATCTTTCCTTTCGGTTAGTTTCAGCATCCGATAGGGCAAGTGCCAACTCGCTGTGCCACCTATCTTTGTTCTCTTTTCGGCTTCGAAGAAAGCCTCGCCGCTGTAACGGTCGGCGTGTCCGGCGCACCTACTCGGTAGTCCTTTCGGCTTGCAGCTTGTCGGGTGTTATTCGCGCGGCTCCTGTGCTGCATGGCTCTCACCGTCCCATGCTCGCTTTGAGCGGTATTCCGCATTACTTCTCCCTACTCGGGCGCTTTTGTTATTGTAAAAAGGGTTGTGGATTTTTATTTTACGCTGAAGAGAAGGTCGCTGTAGGTCGGGAACGGCCAGAACTCCTTGGCGGTTATCGTCTCTGCCTCGTCGCAGACTGCGCGCAGGGCGTCCATCTTGCCGAGGATAACGTCTCTGATATCGTTCGCCGCTTCGGTGACATCCTCGATGGCCTGGAACTTCGCTATCTCGCCGTCAAGGTCTGCGGTCGCGTCGGCGATTTCATCGGACAGCTCGGAGAGCTTTGTGATGGTCGCGGTCTCGTATTTGCAGGGGAGACCTGCGACTGCCGCTTTCTTCGCGGCGAGGGTCTCTGCGAGCGACTTTGTGTAGCCCTCGACTGCGGGGAGAATCTCTTTTCTCGCCATGTCGACCATGGTCAGAGCTTCAATATTGACGGTCTTTGAGTAGTTCTCAAGAAGTATCTCATAGCGGCTGTGAAGCTCTGCGGGTGAGAATATCTTGTGAGCGGTGAGCATCTTTACGTTCTTGTCGGCGATCATCGCGGGCATAGCGTCCGGAGTGGTGCGGAGATTCAACAGTCCGCGTTCCTCGGTAGCTTCCTTTATCCACGCGTCGTCATAGCCGTTGCCGTTGAAGATGATTCTCTTGTGGTCTTTTATGGTCTTCTTTATCATGTCGTGCAGAGCGGTCTCGAAGTCATCGACATTTTCGAGGCGGTCCGCATATATCTTGAGCGACTCCGCAACGGCGGCGTTGAGCATGATGTTCGCGCAGGCGATGCTGTTCGACGAGCCGAGCATACGGAACTCAAACTTGTTGCCGGTGAACGCAAAGGGCGATGTGCGGTTGCGGTCGGTGGTGTCGCGGGTGAACTTCGGCAGAACATGAACGCCGAGCTTCATCGTTGTCTTTTCGCTGCCGCTGTAGGGCGCGTCGTTCTCTATGGCGTCGAGAACTGCGGTCAGCTCGTCGCCGAGGAACATAGAGACAACTGCGGGCGGAGCTTCGTTCGCGCCGAGTCTGTGGTCGTTGCCTGCGGTCGCGACGGAGACGCGGAGCAGATCCTGATAGTCGTCAACGGCTTTGATGACCGCGCAGAGGAACAGCAGGAACTGTGCGTTCTCATAGGGGGTCTCGCCGGGAGTGAGGAGGTTGACTCCGGTATCCGTAGCCATGGACCAGTTGTTGTGCTTGCCCGAGCCGTTGACTCCGGCGAACGGCTTCTCGTGGAGCAGGCAGACAAGTCCGTGCTTTGCGGCGACTTTCTGCATGATCTCCATAGTCAGCTGGTTGTGGTCGGTGGCGATGTTTGTTGTGGTATATATGGGTGCGAGCTCATGCTGCGAGGGAGCGACTTCGTTGTGCTCGGTCTTTGCAAGAACGCCGAGCTTCCAGAGCTCTTCGTTGAGGTCTGCCATGTAAGCGGCGACTCTCGGCTTGATAACTCCGAAATAGTGGTCGTCCATCTCCTGACCCTTGGGCGCCTTTGCGCCGAAAAGAGTGCGTCCGCAGAAGACGAGGTCTTTGCGCTGCTCATAGAGAGCCTTGTCAACAAGAAAGTATTCCTGCTCGGGGCCGACGGAGGTGCGCACGCACTTTACATCGGTGTTGCCGAAGAGTCTGAGAATACGAAGAGCCTGCTTGTTGAGAGCCTGCATGGAACGGAGCAGAGGCGTTTTCTTGTCGAGTGCCTCGCCGCCGTAAGAGCAGAACGCCGTGGGGATGCAGAGGGTCTTGTCTTTTATAAATGCGTAGGAAGTGGGATCCCACGCGGTGTAGCCGCGGGCTTCAAATGTTGCTCTGAGTCCGCCCGACGGGAAGGACGATGCGTCCGGCTCGCCTTTTATCAGTTCCTTGCCCGAGAACTCCATGATAACGCGTCCGTCGGATGCGGGGGTTATGAAGCTGTCATGCTTCTCGGCGGTGATGCCGGTCAGGGGCTGGAACCAGTGGGTGAAATGGGTCGCGCCATGCTCAACGGCCCAGTCCTTCATAGCGGCGGCAACTGCGTTGGCGACGTCATTATTGAGACTTGCTCCTTCGTCAATAGTCTTCTTGAGAGACTGGTAAACATCGGCGGAAAGCATTGCTTTCATCACTCTGTCGTCAAAAACGAGACTTCCGAAATAATCAGATACTGTGCTCATAAGTTAGCGCTCCTTTTTCATATTTCAAGGCGAAAAATAAAAAATGGCGTCAATGAACCCGTTCGGTTCAAAGACGCCATTGCCTTTATGCGCTGAATTATACGCGCAGCAAAATCGTTTGTCAAGGCGTTTTCGGATAATTCTTTATTTTTGTGCAAATAGCCGCAATCGGGGCTTTTTGAAAAGCAATTTTATGAGCAAGATGTAACCGCTTTTCTGAGAAAATGCGGGGGCTTTGAACTCTCGCCAAAAAAATTTTCGGCGGCACGGTTCTCCCGGACGGCTTTAAAAATAAAGTGCGATACATATATAAAATACGCGATTGACACGGGTCTTTTAATATGATAAAATACGCCTCAAATGAGCAAAGGCGTTCATTCCCCCGGGGACAGTACCCCCCATCGGCGGACGCCTTTGCTTTTTGCTTTTTCGGAATCGAGCGTTATGCATCTCATCGGGTTTTGCGGGCAGTTGACCGCGTTGTCATATTTTTCGGTTCCAAAGCACTCGCTTTTAGTACAGAATACCGTAGAAGTCGGCAGGAAAGGTGTGTTATAATATGATATAATGAAAGTACGCGTGAAACCTTAACCGGAGAAGTATATAAAAAAGAAAAGATAAAATACGGAGGGATATTAATGACAAAGTACATCTTTGTGACCGGAGGCGTCGTATCCGGCCTCGGAAAGGGGATAACTGCGGCGTCGCTCGGACGAATACTCAAAGCGCGCGGACTCAAGGTAGCGGCGCAGAAGCTCGATCCTTATATCAACGTTGACCCGGGCACCATGAGCCCCTATCAGCACGGCGAAGTTTACGTCACGGAAGACGGCGCGGAGACCGATCTCGACCTCGGCCACTACGAGCGCTTCATCGACGAGGATCTTAACAAATACTCGAATCTCACCACCGGTAAAGTATACTGGAACGTGCTCAACAAAGAGCGCCGCGGCGAGTATCTCGGTTCGACCGTTCAGGTCATACCCCATATAACAAATGAAATAAAGGATTTCGTATACCGTGTCGGCAAGAAAACCGATGCTGACGTGGTCATCACTGAGATCGGCGGCACTATAGGTGACATTGAATCCCAGCCTTTCCTCGAAGCTGTAAGACAGATATCTCTTGAGGTGGGGCGTGAGAACAGCCTCTTCATCCATGTCACTCTGGTGCCGTTTTTGCGTGGATCGGACGAGCATAAGTCCAAACCCACCCAGCACTCGGTCAAGGAGCTGCAGGGCATGGGCATCAACCCGAACATAATCGTCCTGCGCTGCGACGAGCCGCTTGAGGAGGCCATCTTCAAGAAGATATCGCTCTTCTGCAACGTCAAGCCCGACTGCGTTATCGAGAACATCACCCTGCCTTATCTCTACGAAGCTCCGCTGATGCTCGAGAAGTCGAACTTCTCGTCCGTCGTCTGCCGCGAGCTGAATATAGACGCTCCCGAGCCGGATCTCGACGAGTGGACGGAGCTTGTCCACCGCATCAAGAACCGCGAAAAGGAAGTCAAGATAGGTCTTGTCGGCAAATATGTCCAGCTCCATGACGCGTATCTGTCCGTTGCCGAGGCGCTTCGCCACGCGGGCTACACTCTCAACACCCATATCCGCATCGACTGGATCGATTCCGAGAATCTGACCGAGGCGAACTACGAGCAGGAGCTCTCGCACCTCGACGGAATAATCGTCCCCGGCGGCTTCGGCGGCAGAGGAATCGAGGGCATGATCCTCGCGGCGAAATACGCCAGAGAGAACAATGTTCCCTATTTCGGAATCTGCCTCGGAATGCAGATTGCGGTTATCGAATACGCGCGCGATGTCGCGGGTATTAAAGACGCCCACTCCGGCGAGTTCGATGAGCTCTGCAAGAACAAGGTCATTGACTTTATGCCCGGTCAGAGCGATAATATAGACAAGGGCGGCACACTGCGCCTTGGCGCATATCCCTGCGTTATCAAGCCCGGCACAACAATGGAGCGCTGCTACGGAAAGTCCGAAATTTCCGAGCGCCACCGCCACCGCTACGAGTTCAATAACGATTATCGCGATATACTTACTCAGAACGGACTCACCCTCTCGGGTCTTTCGCCCGACGGCAGACTCGTTGAAACGGTCGAGCTTTCCGACCGCCCGTTCTATGTCGGAGTGCAGTATCACCCCGAGTTCAAGTCCCGTCCCAACAAGGCTCACCCGCTGTTCAAAGGCTTTATAGCCGCAGCGCTTGAAAAATCTGAGATCGGAGAATAAATACCTATGGCAAACTTGCATGAAGAGTGCGGCGTTTTTGGAGTCTATTCACCCAAGCCCGGCCCCGTGGCGGATCTCGCTTACTACGGTCTCTATGCCCTGCAGCACAGAGGGCAGGAGAGCTGCGGCATAGTCGTTAACGACGACGGAGTGTTCGCTTCGCGCAAGGATATCGGACTTGTCAACGAAGTCTTCTCGCGCGACGACCTGATGAAGTTCCCGCAGGGCAGGATGGCTGTCGCCCATGCGCGCTACGGCACGACCGGCGGCAACAGCAGAGCGAACTGCCAGCCCATCGAGGTCAACCATCAGAAGGGCAAGATGGCTCTTGCCCACAACGGAAACCTCAGCAACGCCTATGAACTGCGCAGCGAGCTTGAGCTCGGCGGCGCTATCTTCCACACGACGAGCGACACCGAGATAATCGCCTATATCGTCACGCAGGCGCGCCTCAACAGTCCTTCGATAGAAAATGCGCTGAGCAGCGCGATGAACAGGCTCGAGGGCGCGTATTCCCTCGTGCTCATGTCAGCCGCAAAGCTGCTCGCGGCGCGCGACCCCTACGGGTTCCGCCCGCTGTGCTACGGCAAGACGCTCGACGGCACATATGTCGTCGCGTCCGAGAGCTGTGCGCTTTCCGCCGTCGGCGCAAAATTCGAGCGCGATATACTCCCCGGTGAGATACTCGTCTTTGACGAAAACGGCGTGCGCTCGAACAGGGATCACTGCGGCGAAAAGCCGAGGCGCTCATGCATTTTTGAGTATATCTATTTTGCAAGACCCGATTCCGTCATTGACGGCGTGTCGGTTCACGCGGCGCGCAGAAATGCCGGCGCGATACTTTCAAAGACCCATCCGGTTGAAGCCGATGTCGTCATGGGCGTCCCGGATTCGGGAATCGACGCCGCTTTGGGCTATGCCGAGGCGTCGGGAATACCCTACGGAATGGGCTTCATAAAAAACAAATATATCGGCAGAACTTTCATCTCGCCCGGTCAGGACAAGAGAATCGATCAGGTGAGAATAAAGCTCAGCGCGATAAGCGAATCCGTAAAGGATAAGAGAATAGTGCTCATCGACGACTCGATAGTGCGCGGCACGACGAGCCGCCAGATAGTCAATCTCCTGCGCGAAGCGGGGGCAAAAGAGGTGCATATGCGCATCTCCTCGCCGCCGTTCATGCATCCGTGCTACTACGGCACTGACGTTGACTCGCGCGAAAATCTTATCGCCTGCCACCACTCGGTGGAGGAGATTGCCGACATAATCGGCGCGGATTCCCTCGGATATCTGCCGGAGTCGGAGCTTAAAAATCTGATAGGCAGCGAGAACTTCTGCAGTGCGTGCTTCAACGGAGTCTATCCGACCCCTATCCCGGATGTTATCACCAAAGACCGCTTTGAGGGGAAACTCTCCGAGCGGAGCAAATAAATAAAAATACGAAAAGCGAAAGGAAACTGCGGTATGGAAAAGTTGTATGAAGGCAAGAGCAAGGTCGTTTACAGTTCGGAGGAGCCCGGTACCTGCATCATCAAGTACAAGGACACCGCCACTGCCGGCAACGGCGTCAAGAAAGAAGATCTGCCCGGAAAAGGAAAACTCAACGCGGCAATCTCCAACATCATCTTTGATTACCTCATGAAGAACGGAGTCAAGACCCATCTTCTCAAGGTCATCGACGAAACCACCGTCCTCGCGAAGAAGGCTGAGATCGTTATGGTCGAGGTCATAGTCAGAAATATCGCAGCAGGAAGCTTTTCAAAGAAATACGGCGTGCCGGAGGGTTCGCCCCTGAAGAACACGGTCGTTGAGTTCAGCTACAAGAGCGACGAGCTCGGCGATCCCATGATAAACGACAGCCAGATAACCGCCATCGGTCTCGCCACGCAGGAGGAGCTCGACGAGCTCAGAGCCATGTCCAAGCGCATAAACGAGCTGATGACCGAGCTGTTCGCAAAGGGCGGCGTGCGCCTTGTCGATTTCAAGCTCGAGTTCGGACGCACCGACGAGGGAATTGTCCTGTGCGATGAGATATCCCCCGACTCCTGCCGCCTCTGGGATATGGAGACAAACAAAAAGCTCGATAAGGACAGATTCCGCCGCGACCTCGGCGATGTTCTCGGCGGCTACAGAGATGTGCTCGAAAGACTTAAAAGCTCTATCTGATAAATCAAGGAGTGTATTTTTAAATGAGACTCATAGACCGCAAGATCGTCCTTGAGGACGGCAGCGAGTACTACGGATACGGCTTCGGCAGCTATGCCGACAGGGTGTGCGAGATAGTTTTCAACACCTCGATGGTCGGCTATCAGGAAATAGTCTCCGACCCGTCGTATACTGATCAGATGGTCGTTATGACATATCCGCTCATAGGCAACTACGGCATAACCGACGACGATTTCGAGTGCAAAAACCCGAGCATCGGCGGCCTTATCGTGTATGACTACAACGATATGCCCTCGAACTTCAGATACACAAAGACGCTCTCGGAGCTGCTCGAAGAGAACGGTATCCCCGGCATCTCCGGCGTTGACACGAGAAAGCTCACCCGCAGCATACGCGATTTGGGCTCGCGCCGCGTGCTCATAACCTCGCCCGATATCCCAGCTGAGGTCGCGGTGGAGATAATCAAAAATACCCCCGTCGCCCACGATGCGGTCAGCCGCGTCAGCTGCAAAAAGCGCTGGTATTCGCGCACCTCAAACCCGCAGTTCAATGTCGTTGCGATAGACTGCGGCATGAAGCTCAATATCGTGCGCAGCCTTAACAAGTTCGGCTGCAACGTCGTTGTCGTGCCCTATGACACGCCGGCGGATGAAATTGAGTTCATGAAGCCTGACGGAGTGTTCCTTTCAAACGGTCCCGGCGACCCCGAGGATGTGACTCCCGTCATAAACACGGTCAGGGCGCTTCGCGGCAAATATCCGATTTTTGGCATCTGCCTCGGGCATCAGATGATATCCCTCGCCTACGGCGCCAAGACATATAAGCTCAAGTTCGGTCACCGCGGCGGAAACCACCCGGTCATGAACCTCGATACCAACAAAATAGAGATAACCTCGCAGAACCACAGCTACGCCGTTGACCCGAAAACGGTCGAGGGCACCGATCTCGAAGTGACGCACATAAATCTTCTCGACAACACTGTCGAGGGAGTAAGATGCAGGAAAGACCTTGTGTTCAGCGTGCAGTATCACCCCGAGAGCGCGCCCGGTCCGCAGGACAGCAGCTATCTGTTCGGTCAGTTTATCGACTATATGAAGGAGGCGAAGGAGCGTGCCTAAGAGAACTGATATAAAAAAGGTGCTCGTTATCGGCTCGGGTCCTATAGTCATCGGTCAGGCTGCCGAGTTTGACTATGCGGGAACTCAGGCGTGCCTCGCCCT
>OBAF01002061.1_pt1 | contig 10284 bp, 8 predicted proteins | sample 1517851 | NCBI WGS metagenome assembly OBAF01 (sample SAMN04571706, study PRJEB22368) | human gut metagenome | biome: human gut; material: stool | host: Homo sapiens | place: Luxembourg | collected 2012-10-19 | reverse complement strand
TTATATGTTGGTATGAATATCAAGGATACCGCAAAAGAAGTAAAAGTTCCGGTTAGCTTAGCAGCAGGAACAGAGGTAAAGGATTTATACAGCGGTGCTACATATACTGTAGGAAGTGATAAAACAGTTGCTGTTACAATTCCGGCAGCAAAGGATGGTGGAACAGTCATTCTTACTGAGGTGAAGAAAACAAAAGACCCGGGCAAGACAGATCCAACACCGGAAAAGGTTTCTGCAACATTAATTACTCTTGATAAGAAAACTGCAGGTAAACAGCAGAATGACACTAAAAAAGCAGCTCCAAAGAGTGGCGATGACAATGAAGCAGCTACATATGTATGCTTACTCGGACTTGCAATGGTTGCAATCACAGCAGCTACATATCGCAAGAAGAGAGCTTGCAACTAAAACAGCTTTTAAACTAAACATTTTATAAACCTCTTAGATGCCGCACCTTCGGGTGCGGCATTTACTATAAATTGGGAAAGAAGTTATATTGCTATCATTGCTTTAAATATATTATAATAAAAAGATAACAGCAAAGGCTGTCAAGGAGAATAATATGAAAAGCACAGCGTTTGATATGGCTATGGTGGCATACAGACAAAATGATATGGAGAGCGCATTTCGTCAGTTTCTGTCGCTGGCAGAGGCGCAAGATGCAGATGCAATGAATATGGTAGCAAATATGTTTGAAAGAGGCCAGGGCACATACAGAGATCCCGGGCGAGCAGTGTTTTGGTGGAAGAAAGCGGTGGAGCTTGGAAATGTGGATGCACTTGCCGATTACGGACAGTATCTGGTCGCTACCTTTTTTGATGGCAAGGAGCAGAAGCTTGGTGCAGGGTATCTGGTTACTGCGACGGAGCGTGGCAACAACAGGGCAGGAGAGAGCCTTGTGGAGTTTGCCCTTAAAAATAACGATGCCGGAGTCAAAGTATACAGGACAGCAGCCGAGTACTGCGACAGGGCTATTGCCTCTGCGACAGATTCTTATCTGCGTACACAGTATGTGCAGAAAAAGGGTATGCTTAAATATAAGCTCAGACAGCACAGGATTGGAAACAATTATGTATATCTGGCAGCGGTATTTTCGACAATAGGAGCAGTATTGCTCATGATAGCATCAGTGGATTTGTTTCTTGAGCTGCATATGGAGTTTCGTGATATGTTTAAGCTGTTTTCGTATAGTAAAATGATACCGTGGGAGGCAGATATAGCGATGTTATTTGGTGCGATGCTTTTATTTACGTTCGGCAAGGTAACAAATAAGCTTCATGTGGCGAGCTTTTTGCAGCTTCTTGCATCTGTATTTGCAGTGGCAGTTGTTGCCATGCACTTTATCTGTGTGATAAATGATGGCAGGGTGTGGTATGACAAGCTGCTGTGGTATGTGGTGCTTGTTGTCATTCCGCTTATGCTTGGAAAGCTGTTGGGTGAGATTCTGAGAAAGATTATCGGTATACAGTAATAGTTTCGAGATGACTTAAGCGATGTAAGACATTTAATGTGTAAAATAATATTTCGATATGTAACCGGAGGAGAATGAGCATGACTCTGCAACAATTAAAATACGTGGTGACAGTGGCAGAATGCGGCAATATAACAGAGGCTGCAAAGCAGCTTTTTGTCTCGCAGCCCACTGTGACCAGCGCTATACATGACCTGGAAAAAGAGATGCAGATAGTTATTTTCATCAGGACAAACAAGGGAGTGATACTATCAGAAGATGGTGAGAGATTTCTCGGTCATGCCAGACAGGTGCTCGAGCAGGTAGATCTCATAGAGGGAATCTACAAGGATGATGTGGTGAGTAAGCCGCACTTTGCGGTATCGTGTCAGCACTATTCCTTTGCGGTGAATGCATTTGTGGATGTAATCAGAGAGTTTGATGCATATCAGTATGATTTTACCATCAGGGAGGAGCAGACTCACGAAATTATTGAGGATGTCACGAATTTAAAGAGTGAGCTGGGAGTCATATATCTAAGCTCCAAGAATACGGAGGTGCTTTCAAAGATGCTAAAGCGTAATGAACTGGAGTTCACAGAGCTTTTTACAGCCACACCGCATGTATTCATATGTGACAGTCACCCGCTTGCTTCAAAAAAGAGCATCACGATGGATGATCTGCAGGACTATCCGTACCTGACGTATGAGCAGGGAGAGTACAATTCACAGTACTTTTCGGAGGAGTTTGTCAGCACTCTTGACAGCAGAAAGAATATCAGGGTAAGAGACAGAGCTACACTTTTTAATCTGATAATTGGCTTAAATGGCTACACAGTGTGCTCAGGAGTGATTTCCGCAGAGCTAAATGGAAGGAATATTATATCAAAGCCACTTGATGTGGAGGAGTATATGAGGATAGGCATTATCAGCAGAAAGGGTGTGGTACTCTCGCGATATGCAAGGGAGTATATCGAAGCATTGAAGGCGCACTGTATGTGATGTTACAATAATATAATATGATTATAGGGTCAAAAGATATCATCGATGCATGCTTGCATGCAATTCGATGTATACCTTAGTGTCCCACAATATATAAGGTCTAAATATATACAAACATTTGGTACAAGGAGCATAGCATGTATGATAGTATAATAATAGGAACAGGTCCTGCCGGACTGTCGGCAGCCCTGAATTTAAAAACATATAAAAAGGATTTTATTTGGTTTGGTTCGAAGAACCTAAGCGAAAAGGTGCAAAAGGCAGAGAAAATCACAAACTATCCCGGATTTCCACAGATAAGCGGACAGGAGCTGTTTGAACGCTTTGACGCTCATAGGAGAGCTGCGGGAATTGATATAACAGAAAAGACTGTGACCAATATCATGCCTGCAGGAAACGGCTTTATGGTGCTTGCAGACAATGAGATGTATGAGGCAAGGACTCTCATACTTTGCATGGGTGTGATGTCTGCAAAGCAGCTGGACAGGGAGGATGAGCTGCTTGGAAAAAGGCTCAGCTACTGTGCCACCTGTGATGGCATGTTTTACAAGGATAAAAGGATAGCTGTCATATGCAATGACAAAAAGTATGAGCATGAGGTGAAATATCTTGCGGATCTTGCGGCAGAGGTATTGTATTTCCCAGCCTATAATGACAGTGAAATAGAGCTTCAAAATGTAAAGATATCAAAGGATGCACCTATAGCATTAATCGGTGACTCATTTGTGGAAGGAATTACGCTTCGAAGCGGAAAGACTGAGAGCGTAGACGGAGTATTCTGCCTCAGGAACGCCATCGCACCATCAAAGCTTATGCCGCAGCTTGAAATAGAAAACGGACATATATTGGTGGATAGAGCCCAACAGACAAATGTAGCAGGCTGTTTTGCGGCGGGAGACTGCACGGGCAGGCCATACCAGTATACGAAGGCTGTCGGAGAAGGAAATGTGGCAGCACATTCGTGTATACAATATCTTAGTAAAGCAGAAAAATAATATAGTATTTTTTTAGAATCACGGAATCAATTCTATAATCTTTTTGATTCGATAAGCACACTCACACATGCAGTAGACACACTTACTGACAACTGCATAATCGGAATAACCGCAAATGAGGAGCGCTGCCAGAAGCTGCTTTTAAAGCACGGACTTATGAAGGAAAAGCAGCTTGATGTGGTGCTTGACCCGTATGCGATGACAGAGGCAGCTACTAAGAAGAGCAAGGCAAAGGTCGGTTAAAGCATGTTAAAGGCAATTACAGCCACTTACCATTGAGAAGATATTGATTTCTCTCAGCTCCGACTGAGACAAATTGTATTTCGTGTCTTAGCATGTCCTCAAGGAAGTTTATGTAGCGCTTAGCATTTACAGGCAGCTCATCATATGACCTGCAATTTGATATATCGGTTTTCCAGCCCGGCAGCATTTTGACTACCGGGGTATATTTTTCCAGATTTTCGGTGGGGTCAAAGACGTTTGTTACAGCATTTTTATACTGATATCCTGTGATAACAGGAATCTGATCCATGATGCTCAGGACATCTAGCTTGGTCAGTGCGATTTTGTCAGCATGCTGGCATTTTAGACCATAGCGGCTTGCAACGGCATCAAACGGACCCACACGACGGGGTCTTCCAGTGGCAGCGCCGTATTCGCCTCCATACTTGCGGACCATTTCAGTCCATTCACCGTTCATAGCTTTTTCCGCGACAAATGGTCCGGCTCCGACACAGGTAGAGTATGCCTTTAGTACACCGACCACATGGTCTAATGAGGTACCGGGGATACCGGCACCTATAGGCCCGTAAGCTGAGATGGTGGAGGAGCTTGAAGTATATGGGAAAATACCATAGTCTATATCCCTCATTGCACCAAGCTGTGCTTCAAGTACAACACGCTTTCCCTTTGATAGTGCATCCTCAAGGAATGCACCGGTATCTGTGATATAAGGTGCATATTTTGCAGCCTTCTGCCTGCACCATGATAAAAGAGCTGACAGAGACATAGGCTCCTGATGATAGCAGCCTGCAAGCTCAAGGTTTTTAGCTTCAAGCATTGTCTTAAGTCTGGCCTGTACATTCTCTTCGTCTAAGTGGAGTAAATCACCGAGACGGATTGTTTTTTTACGGTATTTATCGCTGTATGCATAGGCAATACCGCGTTTGGTAGAGCCAAAGGCTGCTCCGGACTTTGAAAGGCACTCTTCCTCAAGCTCATCCTGTATTTTATGCCACGGCATTGAAATTGTGGCTCTTGTTGATAATTTCAGGTTTTTTGGTGAAACAGATACATCTTGTGTTCTGATCTGTGCAATTTCATTGGACAGATGGTTTAGGTCAATAACCATTCCGTCACCGAGCACACATACTACATCTGGGTGAAGTATTCCGGATGGAAGCAGATTTAAGATAAATTTTCCCTGTTTATTAACTACTGTGTGTCCGGCATTGTTACCACCCTGATAGCGGACTACGATATCCGCATGTTCTGCGAGAAGGTCGATGACACGACCCTTTCCCTCGTCTCCCCAGTTTATTCCTGTAACTGCTGTAAGCATGATGAATGCCTCCTTGTTTTTTGAGTTTAATATTTGGATGTTGGTGCAGAGCTTGTACTGTCTGGATCTTGAATGGTATAAAACAAGCCTGCTTATAATGTGTATGATTCTGTTACGTGCAATACCTAAACGTCTTATCAGTTAGTATTCTTGCAAAGATGAGTCCGAGCGGCAGTGCAATGATAATCATGATTGCTGATGCAAACCATGAAACAGCATCCGAAAGTGCCATTATGCCGAAATTGTATATAGCACGATACAGATAAAGTCCCGGAACCATTATGACTATGGATGGAACAGTAAGGGATATTCTCGGATATCCGTTGTTTTGCTTGATAAATGATGCGAGAAGCCCTGCTGTGAGAGCTCCGGCAAATGCGGCAGCAGGAGCCGGCATACCTGTCAGGTCTACCAGCTCAAGCCGCAGTGAATTTGCTATGGAACCTATAAGTGCGGCTGTTGCAGCCATGGGAGCTGGACTGTTGAACATGATTGAGAATCCAAACACACCGAAGAAGCTCATTATAAGCCTCAGGATTAGATGTAGTACGGGGGTCAGATTCAGGTCTTCAAAGTCCATAGGCTTAAGCTGCAGAAGCAGTGCCATAATCCATGCAAACATCGTGGCTACCATGACTATTATTATTGCATAGGCAAGGCGTTCAAGACCGGAGCGCAGATCCAGCTTTGCCAGGTCGATTCCGCTTGTGATAAACGGAAATCCCGGAATGATAAAGAGCATGGAACAGATGTATCCGGCTTCGTGAATTGATGGTACATTGAAAGCCATCTCTGCAATTTTTAAAAATGCCGCATATATGAAGCATGAGGCAGAAATTGATACCGCTATATTTAGGAACAAAGTAAAATGATGTTTTATAAGCTTTGTACGTATGAGATTTCCGATGCCGGCTGCTACAAATGCCAGTATCATTTCAATAGGACCTCCTCCGAGCAAAAATGTGAAGGCACAGCATGCTATAGCTGCTGCAAGTCCAAGCCTTGCAGGGGAGTAAATGGCATGAATATGCTCTATCTCATCGAGACGGCGGTGGATTTCTTCGCCAGTCAGGTGCGCTTCCTCCTTAGGAAAATTGTCGACAAACTGCTCCATGCGATAGAGCTTTGATGTGTTTACACCTGTGTTTGCTATGCTGAGTGACTGCGATATACAGTCAGTGCCGTCAAAACAATTAAACTCGATTGACATAAGTCCGACATCCACTGTACATGTGACACCAAGCACCTTTGAGAGCCGGTTCATGGAGGTTCTCACACGCCAGGCTCCTGTGCCGCAGGAGAGCATGATGAGTCCGACACGTCCGATTACAGAGGCTTTTTCAATCAGTCCCGCCTTATCTATGAGTATATTTCCATCCTGTCTGGCATAATCATGCCAGGGGATTTCCATATGATTTTTTTCCATGATATCTGTGTAGCTGTTATCTGCCATAAATTATCGCCTCGGCCTTTTGGACATGTTTTTCAAGATTTTTTAGGAAATGAGAGCTTCGCAGGAAAATACCAATTTCATCATACCGCTTGTCATTTTCCACAAGAGAGTCCTGACCGTAAAAAACATATGCCATAGGAAGCTCCTTTTCAATCTGTATCATCAGATCCCATACAGCAGAGTAAGCCTCAGCCTCAGTCTCCTTGAGTTTTACGGTATCGGGAAGCTCTCGTATCAAGAGTATTCCGTCATGCTTTACAATGACCTGCTGCGTGGGAGTCATATGCTCGGAATCATATGTGTGGCTGTAGCGGTAAGCCTGTGCGTAGTAGATATCCTTTTTGTCTGGCATATCGTTGTATATCTCATGAAAATGTATATAGTTCTTGTCATGAGATATGTGTTTATATTCGGGCAGCGGATTTCCGTGTTCATCGGTCATGATTATCGGATTTTGGTGTCCGTCGGCATTGAACCTGTACGGTATGATATATGAATTGCGCAGCAGATCAAATACGGTGTTGTTGCACAGACACATAAGCAGTGCGGAAAGATCGCGGTTGGTATATGCATTGAAGAGAGCTTTAGCAAATTTTTCTGCCGGAAGAGATACATCAAATTCATCATTGTAAACCAGATTTTCATTGAAGGTTTCCATAAGCCTGTCACAGGCCCATGGATCATTTAATATCTTCTGAAACAGAATGTCTGCATGATCTTCTCTTGGAAACATTGTCTTTTCACTCATTTGAAACACGTCCTTTTCTTATATATATAATCAATATTTCTCTTTTGAGCATTTATGATTATACAATTATGATTATAATAAGTAAAAAGTATAATTGATATAATTGAAATATCATATTATTATATCATTAGTATCTGTGTATCATCGGAAAAATGACCGGTAAAACGATAATAAAAAGGAGGCTTTAAATATGGATATAAATTTTGAGTACTACAAGATATTTTATTATGTTGCAAAATACTGCAATTTCACAAAGGCTGCGAGGGCGCTCGGAAACAGCCAGCCAAATGTAACCCGCGCCATGAACAACTTAGAGCAGCAGATAAACAGCATACTTTTTATCAGAAATAACAGAGGTGTGCAGCTAACACCGGAGGGAGAGCGTCTGTACGCGCATGTATCTGCAGCGATGTCACAGATACTTGCGGCGGAGGAGGAGCTGTCAGACAGCACAGGGCTGTCACACGGAAGCGTATCAATAGGAGCCAGTGAGACAGCTCTAAACATATATCTGCTTGACAGGCTAAAGACTTTTCACATGGCATATCCGGGTATCAGGCTTAAGATATATAATCACTCCACCCCACAGGCTATAAATGCCGTAAAAAACGGCATGATTGATTTTGCAGTGGTATCGACACCGGTTGAGGTGGAGGCCCCTCTTAAGATGATAAAGCTTGGCTCGTTCCAGGAAATTCTCGTGGGTGGTACCACCTTTACTGCGCTCGGAAGTCAGACTCTGTCATTAAAGGAGCTGCATAATTATCCGCTTATCGGACTGGGGCGGGAGACCATGACATTTCAGTTTTTTAACAGATTTTTTATGTCACACGGACTTGAATTTGCGCCTGATACGGAGACTGCAACGACAGACCAGATACTGCCACTTGTGAAAAGTGAGCTTGGTCTTGCCTTTATGCCAAAGCCGATGGCAGAGGCTGCGATAGCAAATCGCGAGATTGTAGAGATAGCTCTGGAGGAGGAGATACCGCAGAGAAATATATGTATGGTATATGATATACATCACCCGATCAGTGCGGCAGCAAGAGAGTTAAAGAAAGTTATATCAGACAGCTATAAGGTGTGATTGGCAGTCGGTGGGATATACATAGGTAACTGGCAGATTACATATTGCAACAGGTATGTTACACATTGGCAGGTTTGTAACTTACATCTCGTTTAATACTTTGTTAAAATATAGTCAGGCAGATAAGTTATAAGAATTTATCGGCAGAGTCTTTTAGGAGTATTTTTAAAATTGGAAGGAGATTTTACACTATGGCTAACAGAATCATGTTAAACGAGACATCTTATCACGGATCAGGTGCAATCCAGGAGATTGCAACAGAGGCAAAAGCGCATGGCTTTAAAAAAGCACTGGTATGCTCTGACCCTGACTTAATCAAATTTGGGGTTACAGCAAAGGTAACAGATATCCTTGATAAGAACGGATTGGAATATGAGCTTTACTCAGAGATTAAGCCAAATCCAACAATCGACAACGTAAAGCATGGCGTAGAGACATTTAAGAAATCAGGAGCTGATTACCTCATTGCAATCGGAGGCGGCTCTTCTATGGATACATCAAAGGCAATCGGTATCATCATCGCAAACCCGGAGTTTGAGGATGTAAGAAGCTTAGAGGGCGTTGCACCTACAAAGAAGCCTTGTGTTCCTATCATCGCAGTACCTACAACAGCAGGAACAGCAGCAGAGGTTACAATCAACTATGTCATCACAGATGTAGAGAGAAAGAGAAAGTTTGTATGTGTGGACCCACATGACATGCCAATCATCGCAATCGTAGACCCGGACATGATGTCATCAATGCCAAAGGGACTTACAGCATCAACAGGTATGGACGCACTAACACATGCTATCGAGGGCTACACAACAAAGGCTGCCTGGGAGATGACAGACATGTTCCATCTCAAAGCAATAGAGATTATTGCAAGATCCTTAAGAAGTGCAGTTGCCAATGAAAAAGAGGGACGTGAGGGCATGGCACTTGGAGAGTACATTGCCGGAATGGGATTCTCAAATGTAGGACTTGGAATTGCTCATTCAATGGCTCATACACTCGGAGCTGTTTATGATACACCACACGGAGTAGCATGTGCTATGATGCTTCCAATCGTAATGGAGTACAATGCAGACTGTACAGGCGAAAAATATCGTGAAATCGCCCGCGCAATGGGAGTAAAGGGCGTAGATGATATGTCTGTAGAGGAGTACAGAAAGGCTGCAATCGATGCTGTAGCGCAGCTCTCTGTAGATGTAGGAATCCCAACAAAGCTTGAAGCTATTAAGGAGGATGACTTAGACTTCCTCGCAGAGTCTGCTCACGCGGATGCATGTGCACCTGGAAATCCAAAGGATGCAAGTGTTGAGGATTTGAAGGCTCTTTTCCGTAAGATTATGTAATTCTGCAACAGCTTACAGGGATGTAAAAATCCGGGAACTGTCAATTGACAGCATTCCCGGATTTTTAACGCTGATATAACTATTCAGACCACCGTGCACATTTGTAAAAACGCACGATACTTGTTCTAAATGGTTCTGAATATTACCTTGAATTATATCAGGTTTACCTCGCGAAATACGTCGGCAAGCTCCTTTGGCATAGCATCAGCGAGCAGTCCGGCAAGCTCCTGAGGGGTGAAGTTTTTATTGCCAAGCACCCACTGTGTTGTCATAAAGACAGAGCCCTGACAGTACATCTCAAGCTGAAACAATAGCTTGTCGGATATTTTCCGGTGGCTTTTTCCCTCAATCTGGTCAATATAAAACTGACGAATCAGCTCAAAATCATGCTCCTTTAGATTGTTCTGCTCATCATTTTTAAAAGCAGCCTTAAAGAAAAGTTGTTCCATCCGGATATATTCAAATTTTTTAACAAGGCTTTCGTACACGGTACTGCCCTCACCCATCTGGTGAAATGATTCAATCAGTATCTTATCAAAATACCAGTTTATCAGGTCATATTTGTCCTGAAAATTTCTGTAAAAGGTTTGTCTGGTCACACCACATGTATCGCAGATTTCCTTAACCGTAATTTTCTCGACAGGAGAGGAAA
>OBAF01002053.1_pt1 | contig 10340 bp, 9 predicted proteins | sample 1517851 | NCBI WGS metagenome assembly OBAF01 (sample SAMN04571706, study PRJEB22368) | human gut metagenome | biome: human gut; material: stool | host: Homo sapiens | place: Luxembourg | collected 2012-10-19 | reverse complement strand
CGCCAAACCGGGAAAGCTTGTTACAGTTATAATATTTGCAACAGAGACACTTGCAGGAATTCCATCAATTATATTTGGTCTGTTTGGTATGCTTTTCTTCGGACAGTTATGCCACATGGGATATTCGCTTCTGACAGGTTCTCTTACACTTACATTAATGGTGCTTCCGCTTGTTACAAGAAATACACAGGAAGCGTTAAAGACTGTACCTGACAGCTTCAGAACAGGAGCGGTAGGTTTAGGTGCAGGTAAATGGTACACAATCAGAACAATTCTTCTTCCGTCAGCAATGCCTGGAATAGTAACCGGAGTAATCCTTGCGATAGGAAGAATTATTGGTGAATCAGCAGCATTGCTTTTTACAGCGGGAAGTGCACATCTTCTTCCAAAGACTTTCGATGCATTTCTTGAGAAAATATTTCACTCGGGCGGAACACTTACAATCCAGCTTTATTTAAGCGCAAGCAAGGGTGAATTTGAGGTGGCATTCGGTATAGCGGTTGTACTTCTTGTAATTGTACTTCTTATTAATTTTGGTACAAAGAGGCTCGCTAAGAAGCTTGAATATATGAGCAATAAGATTAAAGTTAAAGTTGAAAATCTGAACCTGTATTATGGTGAGAATCACGCCCTTAAGGATGTGAACATGGATATACAGGAAAATGCGGTAACAGCATTTATCGGACCATCTGGCTGCGGTAAATCAACATTTTTAAAGACCTTAAACCGTATGAACGACTTAGTTGACGGCGTAAGAATAGATGGCAAGGTGCTTCTTGACGGAGAGGATATATATGAGCCGGGAGTTGATACAACTATTCTTCGTAAAAAGGTAGGTATGGTATTCCAGCAGCCGAATCCTTTCCCGATGAGCATATACGATAACATCGCTTATGGTCCAAGAGTTCATGGAATAAGAGATAAGAAAAGACTTGACCAGATAGTTGAGGAAAGTCTCCGTGGAGCAGCTATATTTGATGAGGTTAAGGACAGATTGAAAAAATCGGCCATGGGACTATCAGGTGGACAGCAGCAAAGAATCTGTATAGCAAGAGCTCTTGCAGTACAGCCTGAAGTTCTTCTTATGGATGAGCCGACATCAGCTCTTGACCCTATATCAACATCAAAGATAGAGGACCTTATGGAAGACTTAAAGAAGAAATATACAGTTATTGTGGTAACGCATAATATGCAGCAGGCAACAAGAGTTTCGGATCAGACAGCATTTTTCCTTGTAGGGGAGATGGTGGAGTTTGGAGATACTAAACAGATATTCTCTTATCCTCAGGATAAGAGGACAGAAGATTATATCACAGGAAGGTTTGGATGATGAGAAGTAAATTTGACGAACAGCTTGACAGACTTAATAAAGAAATGATGAAGATGGGCTCTGCAATTGAAGATTCTATACGAAAGGCAGTTGATGCGCTTGTAAAACAGGATGCAGAGCTTGCTAAAAAGGTTATGATTCAGGACGAGGAGATTGACAGGGAGCAGAAGACTATTGAGAGCATCTGCTTTAATCTTCTTATCCAGCAGCAGCCGGTTGCTAAGGATTTAAGAACAATTACAGCAGCTTTAAAGATGGTTACTGATATGGAAAGAATTGGTGACCAGGCAGCAGATATCGGCGAGATAACTATTAAACTTGCCAACCAGCCATACATAAAGAAGTTAGAGCATATCAACCAGATGGCTTCTGAGACAATGCTTATGTTAATCAGAAGTATTGAAGCTTATGTTGAGAAGGACATGGACAAGGCAAGAAAAGTTATAGCATATGATGATGTGGTAGATGACCTTTTTGAAAAGGTAAGAGATGACCTTATTGCAATGATACAGGCAGATTCAGCCAATGGTGAGCAGGCTGCAGATCTTCTTATGGTTGCCAAGTATTTTGAGAGAATAGGAGACCATGCAACTAACATTGCAGAATGGGTAATATTTGCTCTTGATACGAAGGGAGGTTTTGATGAAAATGCTTCTGAACATTTGTAAAAATACTCATTTAACTGAAAAGAAATATGAATATCTGTTTCTTCTTCTTAACACCCTTGCATGGTGTGCAATCGGCTTCGTAGTGTGGGCAGTTGTAAGCATATTTGCATTCAGGGGAACGGAATGGATGTTTACATTCGTTGGATATTTCGGACTTATTCCCGGCTTTATCGGCGGGGTTGTTGAGGCCTGGAGGAATGAGCGGTAACGGGACTTTTATTTATATTAAAAAAGGCATAGAATATAGGCAGAGGTGATTGTTATGAAATTTGCTATGAAACACGGAGGCTTATGTTCTATGTCTTTTGTTTTGCGTATATGTTCATGTGTTGTATTCTTGTGTACATGGGTGGCGTTTCTTTGCGCGTGTGAGGGTAATGCAAGCAAAATCAGTAACACAGGTGTTGAGGAAAGCACTTACGTTTTACAGTCTGGTATTGGAACAGATGCAGCCACTTCTTTAGAGGGACAGCCAGTGATGAGAAAAGGTTATAATCCACAGATGGATTTTGCTTATGATGAGCATGATGATGTAGATATTGACGAGAATTATGTTGGCAGCTTATGCGGTGAAGCCACAAAAGAACTTGAAACAATGTTCGGACCAGCAGAATTCTATGTGACAGCAGAAAGTAACGAAGATGACAGTTACACAATCAATGTGTATTATAATGAAAAAGCTGCGTCATTTTCAGATGATGAGGTGGAACAGATAAGAATGTATATTAATCAGGAATACAAAGAAGTGAGACTGTCAGAGATTAATATACAGGGCTGGTAGTTGTAAATTAAGCCAGCTTATGTTATATTAATTGAGGCGTTGAATTGGGGACACCACTTTTCAAGACCAGCAGACAGGATTATATGAATGAATCATGTCAGCGAACATACAACAGGCGTCGGTAATAAAAGATTTCCGGCGTGTTTATATTATGATTTTAAAGGCAGAACCAGCTGGAAAGCGGTTCTGCCTTTTTTGCGCGAGCAGCGATGAGAGAAGGCATGGAAAGTTCACAGTCGTGCTTGCACGAGCTGTGAACTTTATATGGGTTCTCAAGGAGCGCCGCGACAATGCCAGAATGAAATTCTGGCATATGAGCTGCTCGCGAAGCAATGAGCCGTGCAAGCTGGAATGTGCTTGCACAAATTCCAGCTTATACGGCGAATGCCCATAATGAACAACGAAGGGAAAGGAGAGTCTATGGTACAGATTAACGGAGAGCAGGTTGAAGCTTCAAAGGTTGTGGGGAAAACACTTCTTGCTTATGTAACAGAGGCAGGGTATGACCCTGTAGGCATTGTGATTGAGAAGAATATGGAAATAATTCACAGGGAAGACTTTGACAAGGTTAATATTGCTGATGAAGATGTGATTGAGATATTGCATTTTGTTGGCGGCGGACAGTTTTAATATGAGTTTAGTCTGAGAGCAGGGAGTCTGGCTGCTTATAAGCAATGTCAGAGCGGTTAATAATAGGCAAAGACCTACTACAATTACAGAATTTGAAATTGAGTAGGTTAATATTTGGCAGGGAAATATTAAGAAACCTACAAGGCGTGAGAAAATCAAGATTTAGTAGGCTTTTGTGATAGCTGACAGCCTATAAAAGCGAGATAAACAAGGTATTTATAGGTCGTATTAAAACATGAGAGTAAAGAAAGACCTATAAGAAGCTTTATAAGAGTTTGATTAGTAGGTTTTCTGAAAATAAGAGAGCTGACGCGAACCTACTAAAAGACAGAAAATACATTTTTTATAGGTTTTCTAGCGGTAAGAGGACAAATTCAATCAGCAATTACAAGATTGAGAACATAAAAGAGAGGCAGGACAGACTATAGGTGCAGGAAGTATTGCCAGAAAAAGAACAGTCATCAGAAACATAATAAAAAAGATAACAGGAGGAAGCAAAGATGGAAAATAAGGCACAGGACAAGAAAGAAGATAAGTTAATATTAGGAGGACATGAGTTCAACAGCAGATTCATATTAGGTTCAGGAAAGTACAATGTGAATCTTATTAAGGCGGCAGTTGAGCAGGGCGGTGCTGAAATTATCACACTTGCTCTTAGACGTGCCAATACAGAGAATAAAGAGAATATTCTTGATTTCATACCGAAGGGAGTAACTCTTCTTCCTAATACTTCAGGAGCAAGAAATGCAGAGGAAGCGGTAAGAATTGCGAGACTCAGCCGTGAGATGGGATGTGGAGATTTTGTAAAGATTGAGATTATGCATGATGCAAAGTATCTTCTCCCAGATAACTATGAGACAGTGAAAGCAACAGAAATACTTGCTAAGGAAGGATTTGTTGTAATGCCATACATGTATCCTGATCTGAATGTGGCAAGAGATTTACAGAATGCCGGAGCTGCCTGCGTTATGCCGCTTGCTTCACCGATTGGAAGCAATAACGGACTTTCAACCAAAGCATTTATACAGATACTTATTGATGAGATTGATCTGCCAATTATCGTGGATGCAGGAATTGGCAAGCCTTCGCAGGCATGTGAGGCAATGGAGATGGGAGCTGCTGCGGTTATGGCTAATACAGCGATTGCGACCGCAGGAAATGTTCCAGCAATGGCAGAGGCGTTTAAGAAGGCTATAGAGGCAGGAAGAAGTGCATATCTTACAGGAATGGGAAGAGTTCTTGCAAGAGGTGGAAGTGCATCTGACCCATTAACAGGATTCTTACGTTAAATGTGGAGAGCAATCTGCAAGAGGAATTGTGGTATTAAAAAATAAAATAGAAAAGAAGGCAGAATAATGAACGAAGAAAATCAGGTGTATTTTATAGACAGTGACCAGCTTCCACCGGCTGCGTTAGAGAGAAAACATAAGTTAGAGCAGGATCCGTCATTCAGAACAGATTACATGAAATATCTTGATGACATGGAAATAATTGATTCAGATATTAAGGATAAAGTCTTAAAGGCAATGGATGAGTATGATTATGATTCATACGCAGCTGCAGATGTGGAGAGGGCATTAAGCAAAGAAACATGTAATATTGAAGATTTTAAGGCATTGCTTTCACCAGCTGCAGCACCTTATTTAGAGCAGATGGCAAGAAAAGCAGAGAATGAAACTAAGAAACATTTTGGCAATACAGTGTATATATTTACACCTATCTATATAGCTAATTACTGCCAGAATTACTGCATATACTGTGGCTTCAACTGCTACAATAATATTCATAGAAAGAAACTTTCATTCGAGGAAATTGAGCATGAGATGAAAGTTATTGCAGATACAGGAATGGAAGAAATCCTGATACTGACAGGAGAGAGCAGAAAATATTCAGACGTTGAATACATTGGTGAATCAGTTAAGATTGCAAGAAAATATTTCAAGAATATCGGCATAGAGATATATCCTGTAAATGTGGATGAATACCGCTATCTTCATGAGTGCGGAGTTGATTATGTAACAGTATTTCAGGAGACATATAATCCTGTAAAGTATGAGACATTACATTTGTTAGGTCATAAGAGAGTATGGCCATACAGATTTGATGCACAGGAAAGAGCACTTATGGCAGGTATGAGAGGTGCAGGCTTTTCAGCATTGTTAGGACTTGATGATTTCAGAAAAGACGCACTGGCAACAGCACTGCATGTATATTATCTTAACAGAAAATACCCACATGCAGAACTGAGTCTTAGCTGTCCGAGACTCCGTCCGATAATCAACAATGATAAGATTAATCCAAGAGATGTCGGCGAAAAGCAGTTGTGTCAGGTGCTTTGTGCGTACAGATTATTTCTGCCATTCGTTGGAATAACAGTTTCAAGTCGTGAGAGTGCGCAGTTTAGAAATGGTATAACCAAGATATGTGCCACTAAAGTTTCAGCAGGTGTTTCAACAGGAATCGGCGACCATGAATCTAAATATACAGGAAAAGAAGATGGTGATGCCGGAGATGAACAGTTTGAAATCAATGATAACCGTTCATTTGACAGAATGTATAAGGATATGGAGGATGGCGGGCTTCAGCCAGTCGTGAATTTATGTATAGAAAATATATATGTATAACGAACAGACATCTGGTGAACGGCAGCGGTGGCGCAGAGTGTACCATGGAGGAGTACATTATGCAACTTGAAAAATGTGTGGCACTGCACCCATATGCCATGATACTTCGTGAAAAGGATATGGACAGGCAGGACTACAGGGAACTTGCCAGACACATACAGGTAATGTGCAGGAAAGCTTCTGTTAAAATGTTTGTTCACAGTGATATCAGTGCGGCAAAGTATGCAGACTGTGGAAATGTACATTTTTCAATGGAACATTTTAAACAAATGTGTGATGAACAGGCTGATGTGATAAAGGGGCTTGATTGTGTGAGCGTGTCGTGCCACAGTATTGAAGAGGCAGTGAATGCTGTCCGCGCAGGAGCAGACCAGATTGTGCTTGGAACGATATTTGAGACACAGTGCAAGCCGGGGAAGATGGGGGCAGGACTTAGTTTTCTTAAAGAAGTGTGTAGAGCGGCTCATACTGTTAATCCCACAGTAAAAGTGTTTGCGATTGGAGGAATTAAGCCTGCTTGAAGCCGGTGCAGATGGCGGATGTATGATGTCATGGTTTATGCAACATAATTAATATAATAGACAAAGAAAAACTTCTGTGATATAATTTCGCAGAAGTTTTTCTTTTTTAAACTTATTTAAACTTCATTTCGTATAATAATATATAGAACTAAAGAAAGGGCAGAAAATTATATGAAAGACATGTTAAGACTAGGTAATAATGATAGAAAAAAATATATAATTATAAGCGCGACTGCAGTCTTAGTTATAGCGTTAATAACTGTTTCGATAATAGCTGTGCAATTAAAGTATAGTAAGAATAAAAAGAAAAATGTGGAAGAAACAACTGTGCATACAATGATGGTGCAGGAAACTACAGTGCAAGAGACTCCAGAAGAGGATACAACGCAGGAAGAGAGTGCAGAAGTAGTAGACAGGGAAGTGGTTGAAGAATTTTTTGAAAATGAGATATCAACAGAAAATGAGGAGGCATTTCAACTTCCGCCAAGGCAGCTTACGGACGAGTTTATCCCATATGATGGACAGAAGAGAGAAATAACATGCTATGGGGATAGTATGATGGCTGGAGCAGGAAGTGCAACTGAAGGAAAAGTAAATGGCATTGATATATATGGGTGGACTACACCTGTTACAATAGAAAAAATGACTAATATACCAACACATAATCTTGGAGGGTCAGGAGAAGATTCCAGTTATATTACTTTCCGTGCTGGCGGAACTAAAGTGTATATAGACAGGGATATTACAATAAGTGAGACTGACTCAGCAATAGCACGTATTATAGATGAAGATGGAAATGTGTTTAAAGCGGATGATTATAGTGGATACGGATTTGATTATGATCCTTATCCAGGAGATATGTATATAAATGGTTATTTATGTGATGTTGATAATGCAGAAGATGGATATGTAAGTATAAAGCTTACAAAGGGATATGCGGCATATGATAATAGGGCAGATTATAGCGTTGTTATATATGAAAGTGAAACTGATACATATTCAAGACAGGGAGCAGATATAAAAGCAGAGAGTGATATAGTAACAGAATATGACACAGTGATAAAAGAAACAGAGTCACAAACATCTGGTGAAAAACCAATGGAGAAACCAACAGAAAATGTGACCGAAAAACCAACGGAGAAACCAACAGATACTTCTGGTATGGAAAAAGTTACAATTTCTGGCGGAACACAGGCAATGACAAGGGCATCACAGGAAAGAAGTGCCAAAGATATATTGATACTCGAAATGGGAAGTAATGGCGGCTGGGAAAATGATTATCAGCAGCTTATTCTTCAATATGATAATATAATACTTAATTCTGGATGCAAATATTATATAGTACTCGGAGATACGGATGATCCGGCTGATTCAGTAGATGTTAATCAGGGAGAGTATGGAGAAGACGGTAATTATGTGGGAATCGGTGATACAGCATGGGAAGCAGCCTTAAGAGAAGCATATGGCGAGCATTTTTTTAATACGAGAACATATATGATTCAGAATGGATTAAGTGACTGCGGACTTGATACAACAACAGATGACCTTGAGAATTTCAAGAAAGGTAATATATCTGAACAATTAAGATATGACTGGACACATTTTAACTGTTATGGATATTATTCAAAGGGAATTGGTGTATACAAGAAAGGTGTAGAACTAGGATACTGGAGTTAGAATTTTACAAGAATTATACATGAATATGATTACACCTTTTACATGATATGGTTATTATAAGTATGCATTGAAGGGGTGGACAGCCAAAAGACGGGGATGGCTGTGATTCCCTGACATGTAAGCCTATTAACCATGAATGAAGAAAGGTGGTAATCATATGGAAGTAGCTATAAACAACATAGACAAGGTGAGAAAGTTTGTAGATATTGTATCAAGATTTGACTGCGACATTGATTTAGTAAGCGGACATACAATGGTAGATGCGAAGTCGATACTTGGAATATTTAGTCTTAACATTATGAAGCCAATGATGATGATTATTCATGATGATGAGGATAAGGCGCAGATAATAAGAAACAGCCTTAAAGCATTCGCAGCGTAAGCTGCTTTTTTTATGCCTTGAGGCTGTTTTTATTACAATTACTTTACATATGTTTTACATAACCCCGATAGTGGATTTTACATACCAGTGTGACAATAAAATTATTGCCAAAGAAAAGATGTGGTTAAAAGAAAAAATGAGGAATGATATGAAATTCACAGAAATTAAGAAAAAGTTTTTTGACTATTTTCGGGAAAAGGAGAACGGGGCAATGAGCATAAACACTAAAGAAACAACACAGAGAGCATGTTACACAAACAGGGAGCTGTCATGGCTTGCATTTAATGAGAGAGTGTTAAATGAAGCAGCTAATCCTAAAGTTCCACTTGCGGAAAGACTTACATTTGCATCAATATACCAGACTAATCTGGATGAATTCTTTATGGTACGCGTTGGAACGCTTATGATGCAGATGCAGCTTCAGGAAAAGGAAAGAGACAATAAAACCGGAATGACAAGCGAAGAGCAGGTAAAAGCTATTCTTGATAAGGTTAGTGAGCTTGAGAAGAAAAAGGGCAGAGTGTATGAACAGCTTATGGGAGAACTTGAGACAGCCGGGATAAGAATAATTAATTTTAATAAGCTGTCTAATGATGAAGGTGCAATGCTGGAGGAATATTTTGATATGCATATAGCACCATTTCTTTCACCTATGATAATAGGACAGCAGCAGCCATTTCCTTTTCTTGCAAATAAGCAGTTATATGCAATTGTGCTTATGAAGACTAAGAAGGGTAAGAATAAAATAGGAATAGTACCTTGTTCAAACAGTGTATTTAAGAGACTTATAGAAATTCCTACAAGACCAGGAACATTTATGCTTTCTGAAGAATTGATTCTGCATTTTGTATCAAAGCTGTATGAGAAGTATGAAATACTGGAAAAATCAGTTATGAGAGTTATTAGAAATGCAGATATAGATGCTGGTTCATTTGATGATGAGGACCTTGATTACAGAAATATGATGGAACATATGGTTAAGCAGAGAAACAGGCTTAATCCGGTATGTGTCCAGTTAAACAGAAAAATAAACGACAAAGCAAAGAAAAAGCTCACAGATTATCTTGAAATAGGTGCAAAACACCTGATTGAAGAGAGAACTCCACTGGATATGTCATTTGTATTCCAGCTGCAGAATGTGTTAAAGAATAAGCCTGAGCTTTTTTATAAGAAAAGAGTTCCACAGCCAAGTAAAGAAATCAGTATGAATGAAAAGATAATTCCGCAGATTGAGAAGAAGGATGTTGTTCTTTCATACCCATTTGAGAGTATGAGACCATTCATATCTATGTTAGAGGAAGCAGCCAGTGACCCGACTGTTGTATCAATAAAGATGACTCTTTACAGAGTTGCTGACAGAAGTAAGATAGTTGAGACTCTTATTGAAGCGGCTGAAAATGGTAAAGAAGTTATTGTTCTTGTGGAGCTGAGAGCCAGATTTGATGAGGCTAATAATATTGAAATGTCTAAGAGGCTCGAGGAGGCTGGATGCCAGCTTTTATATGGTCTGGGTGAGTATAAGGTGCACTCAAAGTTATGCCTTATAACACGTTCGGTTAATAATACATTTTCATATATAACACAGATAGGAACAGGCAATTATAATGAAAAGACTTCAAGATTATATACAGATCTGTCACTTGTTACAGCTAATGAGGAGATAGGTGCGGATGCGGCTGCAGTATTTGCTGCTTTGCAGAAGGGAGAAACGGTGGATAGTTCTAACC
>OBAF01002036.1_pt1 | contig 10442 bp, 7 predicted proteins | sample 1517851 | NCBI WGS metagenome assembly OBAF01 (sample SAMN04571706, study PRJEB22368) | human gut metagenome | biome: human gut; material: stool | host: Homo sapiens | place: Luxembourg | collected 2012-10-19 | reverse complement strand
GGTATCAGATACCCCACTTGTGTTTCATTCAATGCAATCCAGACTGGAAAACGAATAGGATCTACTCCTCCAACAAGTCGAAATTTATAATTGTCCCATACAATATCTGAATTTGCAGCAAGTGAACTATTTAATTGTTCTATATATGTCGGTGTATCATCTAATTCATATCCTCTGGCCCCACTTATATGCCATTGATCAATCGGTTGTCCATCTTCACCATTTGCCCTTACTGCACATGCTTCATACAAATGTCCATATGCTCTAATCGGGATAATCCAAATATAATCGCTTTGTTCTAACGCGTTTTCCACTTCGGACACTGAAAGAAGTTCTGAGGTTAAAAGTGGTGTATCAATATACTCTTTTAATGCATTATCAAAATCAATATCTGATACACTTATTCCCTCCTCAAACGGATCCTCAACAGGTCCTCCATTTGTAACAGACACAATTTCATCAGCAAGTGCAACGATTTTTTCATAATCTTCAGATTCCGATAGTATTTCAAGTTTAGATGCCGATACAGTAGATGCTGATATCATAATTCCAATGAAACAAACAACTATTTTTAATATTTTCTTCATGTGCTTCCCTCCCCTGTCGTATTTTCTTTTACGTTTCACGATTGATCTATTTATCTCATCATACACTGATATAATTTTTTAACAATTATCATATTTTCACAAAATATTCAGCGCAAAATGCTGCAAATAGGAGAAATAAAAAAACAGAAGAGGTTATTATGCCAACTTACTCGGCATAACAATCTCTTCTGATTTCACCTTTTACACTTTTGTTTCTTTTTTAGCTTTCTCAAAAAATCTATTCTTTACTGAATCGGCTCCTTCGCCGGTGTTCCCGCTTTTCTCGGGTACTTTTTCGGCGTTGCCTTCCCCTTCTCGATACAGACAAACGATCTCTCATCCTCTGTTCCCGTAAGCTGGAAATAAACCGGCTCTTTTGCCTCGCCGCCGAGTACATGGATCGCTTTTTGGGCCGCAGTAAGCTCCTCGCTTAATTTGCCCGATTTATACGAAACAAACCGTCCGCCCACCTTCACATACGGCAGACAATACTCCGAAAGCGAACTCAAATTCGCCACCGCGCGCGATACCACGAGATCAAACTGCTCCCGGTACTCCTTCTGGCGTGCGAAATCCTCAGCTCTTCCATGAATGGCCGTAATTTTGGAAAGTCCAAGCTGTCCGATCACTTCATTCAGGAATTTCACCCTCTTATTCAGCGAATCCAGCAGCACGACTTCCACCTCCGGAAACGCAATTTTCAGCGGGATTCCCGGGAAACCGGCTCCCGTTCCCACATCAAGAATGCGTCCTGCCTGTGCCACATCACAGACCTTCACCAGCGACAGGCTGTCGAGGAAATGCTTCGTAATCACCTGATCGAACTCCGTAATCGCCGTCAGATTCATAAACGAATTCCACTCCACCAGTAGCTCGTAATACTGCAGAAACTGCGTTTTCTGCTCCTCGGAAAGTTTGATTCCAAGCTCAAAAAGGCCGCGCTCAAATCCTTCAAGATTGTATTCTTTCATGTTGTTCTCCGTTCTTCTCTATTCTTCCAAGTGCCCGCTGCACTTTTTGTTCCTGTCCACGCAGTATCAAAACACTTGCTGTTTCGCTGCATAAGAATGTAATTCAGGCATGCATATCTGCCATTTATTTATGTCCCAGATACACCAGCAGAACCGAAATATCCGCCGGGGAAACGCCCGAAATACGGGACGCCTGGCCGATGTTGATCGGACGGTACAGGTTCAGCTTCTGTTTCGCCTCGATGCGCAGGCTCTGGATCTCGTCGTAATTGATGTTCTCCGGGATCTTCTTCTCTTCCATCTTTTTAAACTGCTCCACCTGCTTCATCTGGCGCTTAATGTAGCCGTCGTACTTGATGTTGATGTTGACCTGCTCCTGCACATCCTCCGGCAGCTTGGGTCTTTTCGGATCTACTTCCGCCAGCATCTTATAATTCAGCTCCGGCCGGCGGATCAGCTCTGCGAGCGAACTTCCGCCGGAAAGCAGCGTTGATCCATACTCTTCCAGAAGCTCATTGATGTTCGAGCTCGTTCCCACATACGTATTCTCCACGCGCTCAATCTCTTCCTGAATCCGCTGTTCTTTTACTTTCAGTGCCTCATACTGCTCCTCGCTGATCAGACCCACGCGGTAGCCGTATTTGCGCAGACGCAGATCCGCGTTGTCCTGACGGAGCAGCAGACGGTATTCCGCGCGGCTCGTCATCATACGGTACGGCTCATGGTTCTCTTTCGTCACGAGGTCGTCAATCAGAACGCCGATATACGACTCCGAACGGTCGAGCACCAGCTCCTCTTTTCCCTGCACGCGGAGCGCCGCATTGATGCCCGCGATCAGGCCCTGTGCCGCAGCTTCCTCGTATCCTGAACTGCCGTTAAACTGGCCGCCGGAAAACAGATTTTTGATCGCCTTGAACTCCAGGGACGGCAGAAGCTGTCTCGGATTGATACAGTCATACTCGATCGCATACGCATTCCGCACAATTTTTGCATGCTCCAGACCCGGCACGGTGTGATACATCGCAATCTGCACATCCTCCGGCAGTGAACTCGACATGCCGCCGACGTACATCTCGTTTGTATATCTTCCCTCCGGCTCCAGGAACACCTGGTGGCGGTTTTTATCGGCAAATTTTACGACTTTATCCTCAATCGAAGGACAGTACCGCGGACCAGTTCCCTCGATCATGCCGGAATAGAGCGGCGACCGGCTGAGATTTTCGCGGATGATTTTGTGCGTCTCCTCGTTCGTATACGTCAGCCAGCAGGATTCCTGATCAATCTGTACACTCTCCGGATCGGTCGAGAACGAGAACGGCACAACCCGCTCATCGCCGAACTGCTCTTCCATCTTGGAGAAATCGATGCTCCGCTTGTCGATACGCGCCGGTGTTCCGGTCTTAAAGCGCACCATCTCCACGCCGTTTGCTTTCAGGGAATCCGTCAGATGCGTTGCCGCCTGCAGACCGTTCGGTCCCGTATACGTGCTCACATCACCGTAAATGCACCGCGCATTCAGGTAAACACCGGTACAGAGCACTGCAGCCTTGCAGTGGTAAATTGCACCGGAAACGGCTTTTACGCCCGTCAGAACGCCGTCTTCCACGATCAGCTCCGCAATCTCCATCTGGCGGATCGTCAGATGATCGGTGTTTTCGAGAACCTCGCGCATCGACTGGCTGTACGCCCGCTTGTCTGCCTGCGCACGCAGTGAATGCACCGCCGGTCCCTTTGATTTATTCAGCATTTTCGACTGAATAAACGTCTTATCAATATTTTTACCCATCTCACCGCCGAGCGCGTCGATCTCTTTTACGAGGTGTCCCTTCGAGGTTCCTCCGATGTTCGGATTGCACGGCATCATCGCGATGCTGTCGACACTTACCGTAAATACAACCGTTTCCAGCCCCATCCGCGCTGCCGCAAGTGCTGCCTCGCATCCCGCATGGCCCGCACCGATGACGGCAATATCAATTGTTTCTTCTAAAACTGCCATTTTTCCTGTCCTTTTCTATCTAAACTCTACGAACTGTTTCGTGACTATTTGCCTGTACAGAACTTGCTGAAAATCTCATTCACAAGGTCCTCTCCCACCGCTTCACCGATGATCGAACCCAGCTCCTCATACGCATTCATAAGATCAATGGAAAAGAAATCCTCCGGCATACCCATTTCGATGCTTTCTGCCGTCAGTTCCAGACTCTTTTTTGCTGCAAAAAGCGCCTGCTTGTGGCGCGCATTCGTGATGTAAACCTCATCGTTGAACGAAATTTCGCCCTGGAAAAACATCTTTTTCATCTGTTCCTCCAGCTCTTCCATACCCGTCTCTTCCCGCGCGGAAATGCTGATGACCGGAGCGCCTGTCTTTTGCTCCATCTCCTCTTTTTCGATCACCGCAGTCAGATCCGACTTATTCAGCAGCACAATCGCCTTGCGCCCTTTCAGGATTTCCATGATTTTTGCATCATTCTCATCGAGCGGCACGGATGCATCCACCACATAGAGAATCAGATCTGCGTCCTTTGCATGCTCCAAAGCACGATCCACACCGATTTTCTCGACCGTATCCGCCGTTTTTCGGATCCCCGCCGTATCCAGAATCCGAAGGGAAATGCCCTTTAAGACCAGATTTTCCTCGAGCACGTCGCGTGTCGTTCCGGCGATATCCGTCACAATCGCTTTTTCCTCGCCTGCCAGCAGATTTAAAAGCGATGATTTTCCGGCATTCGGTTTTCCAAGGATCACCGTCTTGATGCCCTCCTGGATCATCTTGCCCTCATCCGCAGATGCAAGCAGCTTTTCCACCTGCTTTTTCTGCTCCGCAACAACCACGGCCAGCCGCTCCGGGTATCCGTCCAGACTGATGTGCTCCGGGTCATCAAGCGCCGACTCGATAAACGCGATCTCATAAATCAGCTTCTCGCGAATTGCCCGGATCGCCTTTTTCACCGTTCCGCGCAGCTGGCTCTCGGAGCTTTTTAAGGCATACGCACTCTTTGCCGAGATGACATCCATAACCGCCTCGGCCTGCGTCAGATCCATTCTTCCGTTCAGAAACGCCCGTTTCGTAAACTCACCCGGATCTGCCGCCCGCGCACCGGCATTTAAGACTGCCTCGAGCACTTTTTTCACCGCCAGCACCCCGCCGTGACAGTCGATCTCGACGGTATTCTCGCCCGTATATGTTTTCGGCCCTTTCATCACCATGACAAGGACCTCATCAATCACTTCCTCCCCTTCGGTAATCCATCCATAATGAATCGTATGGGATTTGACCGCGGAAAGCTTTTTTCCTTCTTTTTTTGCACGGAATACGCGGTCCGCCACTTCGAACGCATCGTTTCCGCTGATTCTTACAATACCAATGCCCGCCGGCGCCATCGCTGTGGACACCGCAGCAATCGTATCATCCAAATGAAATCCTGCCATTGTTTCCAGTCCTTTCTAAAACCTCTCTTTTTGGGGATCCCAGTATTCAGATCCACATTTTTTCTTTCCTTTCGCATGGCTCTGAATAGTTCCATTTTAGCAGAAAACCAGAAAAGACGGTACCCCGTATTTTACACAGGTACCGTCTTTTTGCATATTTTTTACGCTTTTCTTATCGTTTCGGCGCTACAACTACGTGGCGGTATGGCTCGCTGCCCTCGCTGTAGGTCTCCACAAATTTATTTCCCTGCAGTGCAGAGTGGATGATTCTTCTCTCGTAAGGATTCATCGGCTCCAGAGAAACCGGTCTTCTGGTCTTTTTCACTTTGTAAGCGATGTTTCTTGCCAGATTTTCCAGTGTTTCTTTTCTGCGTTTGCGGTAGTTCTCCGTATCAAGTTTGACACGAACGTAATCCTTCTGCTCTTTGTTGACCACAAGGCTGGTCAGATACTGAAGGGAATCCAGTGTCTGTCCGCGTTTTCCGATCAGGATGCCCATATCCTCACCGGCAAAATCAACTTCAAGAGAATCGTTCTCGGCATTGTACTCCATCTGGATCTCAACCGGGAGCTCCATGGCTTTGAATACACCGCTTAAGAACTCAAGTGCCGTTGCCTTGATCTGGGCGATTTCCTCGTCTGTTCTCTGAACTACTTCACGCTCTTCTCTTGGCTCGGAGCGTCTTGCAGTTTCTGCCTGACGCGGAGCAGCTTTTCTTTCTGTTTCTTTTTTTACAGCTTCTTTTTTCGGCGCTTCCTTTACCGGTGCAGGAGCTGCCTCTTTTTTCTCTGGTTTCTGGGGTGCTTCCGGTTCTTTTTCCGGTGCGGCTTTTACAGCGGCACGGATCACAGCCGGTTTACTTCCGATTCCAAAGAATCCGGAACTGCCTTCGCTGATGACCTGGATCTCCAGTTTATCGCTGGCAGCCTGAAGCTCAATGCAGGCTTTTGTAATAGCGTCGTCCACGGTTTTTGCGGATACTTCGATAAACTCCATAAAGATTTACCCCCTATTTTTTCTTTTTGCTGTTCTTTTCATCAAACTGTTTTACCATGTTTGCTTTCGCAGCGATGCTTCCGGCGCGGTATTCCTGATTACTGTTGTAATACTCAGTCGAAGCCTTTCTTGCTGCCTCTTTTTCCTCAGCAGACGGCTCTTCGTTCTCCTGTACCTGAATATTACGCACACTCTGCGTTGCAGCCTGTGTGATTTTCTGCGGCGGAAGGCCGGCTTTTTCTCTCTTCTTGGCCGCTTTTTCCTGATTTTTGCGGATCACCTCATCCATGTCAATCGAGGACATATGACGGTTGATCACAACCTGCTGTACGCTTCGAACAAGCGCACCTGCAATCCAGTAAATACCAATACCGATGGAGAACGATAAACACATAAATGCGGAGAAAACAGGCATTACCGTGTTCATGGTCTTCATGGAATTTTCCATGGAATTTGCTGTCTTATTTCCGTTGTTGGAAGATGGTGCCTGCGGCATCAGCTTGTAGTTCAGCCACTGGGTAAACCATGCCAGAACCGGCACCAGAATTGCTCCTGCAATCAGAAGAGCAGATCCGTTTGCCATACCCTCGCGGATGACATCCATCGGAGACTGTGTAATATTAAATCCAAGGAACATGTTGATATGCTTGGACTCCGCGGCGGTTTTTGTAATGGTATCCGCAATACCGGAGAACTCGCTGATATCGGCCAGCTTCGTCCACTGGGACGGTTTCAGCACATAAAACATGTCCAGAAGGTTATTTTCGGTTAATGTTTCACTTACTTTACTGTACATGGTAACACGGTTATCTGTGATAAACTGTGTCAGGATATCAGAATATCCTGATACACCCATCATCTGTGTTGTCAGTCCCTGGAATACATTGCGGACACTTCCGATATATCCCGGAATATGATAGATAACCTGGTACAGTGCAAGCAGAATCGGCATCTGAATCAGCAGTGTACTGCAGCTTCCTGTCGGGGAGACACCGTATTTCTGATAAACTGCCATGGTTTCTTCAGATTTTTTCATCTGAGAAGCCTGATCTTTTTTGTTCTGATATTTCTTTTCAATTCTTTGCAGATCCGGCTGCATTACGCTCATCATCTTCGACATCTTCTGCTGCTTGATCTGAAGCGGCGTCAGAACGAGATAAATGATAATCGTATACAGAATAATCGCAATACCGATGTTCGGAATTCCAATTTTTTCCAGGCAAAAATAAATTCCATTGATCAGCCAGCCGAGGATCTGGCATACCCACCCGATAATCGGCCACGTTGACTTACTCAGTACGATATCCAAAACGTCTTTTCCTCCTTATTTATCTACGGCACAGGGTCGTAACCTCCGTGTGAAAACGGGTTACATCTCAGTATTCTCCATAATGCCAGCAGACTTCCTTTGAAAGCACCATATTTCTGAATCGCTTCCAGCCCGTACTGCGAGCAGGTCGGCGTATAAGGGCAGTGCACCCTCTTCAGAGGAGACAGGTACTTCTGATAAAACCGGATACCTTTTATCAATACCGTCTTCATTTTTCTGTTTCCTTTAATATATGATGTAGTCTTCCCAGATGCAAAAGTGCTCCCTCTATCTCGAAATACGTACAGTTTTTTGCATTAACTCTTGCGATCACAACTACATCCATTCCACACTGAAATTCCTCTTCATGCAGACGATAACTCTCCCGGATCAGTCTCGCCAGATGGTGGCGCACAACGCTGTTTCCCACCTTTTTACTTACTGAAATTCCAATCCGGTTCCGTCCCAGCTGATTTTTCTTCACATACATGACCAGAAATCGGTTTGCAAACGATGTTCCCTGCTTATAAACCAGCTGAAAATCTCTGTTTTTTTTCAGGCTTTCCGAATATTTCATGAATCCATTCTTTCCTTCATGATTTGTCTAAATTTTCTTTTCATTGAATAGCTTTAGATAGAAGAAAAGACCACATAAATTTTATGCGGCCTTTGGTTTTATGCTGATAATTTTTTTCTTCCTTTTAATCTTCTTGCAGCTAAAACTTTTCTTCCACCTTTTGTGCTCATTCTTGCTCTGAATCCGTGAACTTTAGCTCTGGATCTTTTTTTCGGCTGAAATGTCATTTTCATAAGATAAGGCACCTCCTTTAAATTCTAATCAATAACTGCCTGCAAGGCAGTATTTCACTACATGTATGACAGAAAACATCATTTCAATTATATTCATAAACCTCCATTTCGTCAACCCTAAAATCAATAATTTTCGCAGTTTTTTCGGGAAAAATGCCGCTCTGACGCGGTTTTCCGGTCTGCCGCTGCCCGTGCCTTCCGTGTGTTGATTTTCGGTTTATCCACAACTTATCCACACTGTCCGCCGCACGCGTACAAATACCAGTTCGATTTTTGCGCTTTCCACACGATATCTTGTAACCGTAATCAACATTATCCACAATCTGTGGATAACCTTGTGGATAACTTTCGGTTTTGCTGTGTACAACCTGTGGGCATTTCCAATTTTTCCAGTATTTACGCCATGTATAATGTGTATATAAGTTTTCCAGACTTTACACATTTCGGTTTTTCCAGCCCTCTATCCACAATTTTATCAACATAAGATTCCCTGTTATCCACAAACTATCCTCCATTTCATCAACAGGAATATTTTTTACACATTCTGTGGATAAAAAAATAATTATCCACATTTTTGGGTTGAATAAAACGGCATTTTATTATATCATATAGAAGTAAAAATGCGACTATTCGGGGAAAATTTCGTTTTCCAGACAGAAGTTATCCCCAAAAAGCAATGATTATAGAAGCGGAGCGACAGAAAAAGCATGGAAATCGTACAAGATAAATGGAAAGAAATACTGCAGAGAGTGCGGGACGAGCACGAATTATCTGAGATCTCCTTTACTACATGGATTGAACCACTTACGATCCATTCGGTTGAGGACAATCTGATCACAATCCTGGTTCCATCCGAAAAAATGGGTCTCGATTACGTGAGCAAAAAATATACTCTTCCTATTAAAGTGGCAATCGCGGAAATCACAGGTGTCAACTATGAGATCCGCTTTATTCTTCCGGAAGAAGTGAAACAGGAAAAAGCGCCTGCTCCCGTCCAGAAAAATCTCTATGTGCCGAACCTGAATCCAAAGTATACCTTTGATACCTTCGTGGTTGGCAGCAATAACAAATTTGCCCATGCAGCTTCTCTCGCCGTGGCCGAATCCCCGGGAGAAATCTACAATCCGCTGTTTTTATACGGTGGTGTTGGACTGGGCAAAACCCATCTGATGCACTCGATCGCACATTTTATTCTTCAGAAGAACCCGTCTTCGCGGATTCTCTACGTAACGAGTGAAGAATTTACCAATGAAGTCATCGAGGCCATCCGAAACAGCAATAACACCGCAATGACCAAATTCCGTGAGAAATACCGCAATATCGACGTACTTCTCATCGATGATGTACAGTTTATTATAGGAAAGGAATCCACGCAGGAAGAGTTTTTCCATACCTTCAATACGCTGCACGGCGCCAACAAACAGATCATCCTTTCTTCGGATCGTCCCCCGAAAGACATGGATATCCTGGAAGACCGCATCCGTTCCCGTTTCGAATGGGGACTCCTTGCCGACATCCAGAGCCCGGATTATGAGACGCGAATCGCCATTCTCCGAAAAAAACAGGAATTAGACGGCTATTCCGTCAGCGACGATGTGATCGAATACATCGCTTCCAATATTAAATCGAACATCCGTGAGTTGGAAGGCGCTCTCAACAAAATCATTGCATACGCAAACCTCGAAAAACGTGAAATCAACATTGATCTTGCAGAGCAGGTGCTGCGCGACATCATCTCCCCGAACGAGAAGAAGGTGATCACGCCGGAATTTATCATCGACACCGTTGCAGATCACTTCGATATTACGCCGTCCGACATTGTCGGCAGCAAGCGGAGCAGCAAAATCGTATTCCCGCGCCAGATCGCAATGTATCTGTGCCGCGAAATGCTCGATGCCCCGCTGACCGGAATCGGAAAAATGATGGGCGACCGCGATCATACCACTGTCATGCACGGCATTGAAAAGATCGAAAAGGAAATGAGTGCCAAAGACAGTGTCCGCAACACGGTAGATATCTTAAAGAAGAAGATTAACCCGTCTAAATAAGCGGCATAGCTATAACTCTGTCAAAACAGTTCGAACCGATCTACATTTATATAAGAAGAAACGCATCGGTTTACAGGCCCTTATTTATGCACAAACCGATGTGGAAAGCCTGTGGATGAATTGTGGACAAATTTGGAGCCTGAAGTTATCAACATTTCATACACAGGTTCACGTTCGATTATTCACAGAGTTATACAGATCCATTTTTCCAGTATTTCCGCATTCTCGAAGGGGTTATCCACATATCCACAGCCCCTACGACTAAGACTACGGATTTTTACTATATTTTTT
>OBAF01002025.1_pt1 | contig 10478 bp, 8 predicted proteins | sample 1517851 | NCBI WGS metagenome assembly OBAF01 (sample SAMN04571706, study PRJEB22368) | human gut metagenome | biome: human gut; material: stool | host: Homo sapiens | place: Luxembourg | collected 2012-10-19 | reverse complement strand
GGGACTTCCACAGATGGTACAGAAGTTCTATGCTATCAAGGATGAGAGATCAATCAAGACAGGTACGGTTGTATCGACTCTATTTGCTATCATAGTTGCCGGTGGATGTTATTTCCTCGGTGGTTTTGGAAGACTGACAGGAACCGATGTTGCTGTAGAGGGATTCGATGCCATCATTCCACATCTGCTTGAGAAACTCCCTGCAGCCCTTATGGGACTTGTGGTCATACTGGTGCTCTCAGCATCTATGTCCACACTTTCTTCGCTGGTTCTTACATCCAGCTCAACTCTCACCATCGACTTTATAAAGCCGGTCATTGCTCCTAAGATGGGTGAGAAGAAACAGATATTTGTCATGAGGATCATGCTTGTTATGTTTGTTGCTGTATCGGCTGTTATTGCCATCGTGCAGTACTCAAGCAAGATCACATTCATAGCACAGCTCATGGGCGTTTCATGGGGCGCTATAGCAGGTGCGTTCCTTGCACCGTTCCTGTATGGTTTATACTGGAAGAAGACAACAGTTGCAGCGTGTTGGACATGTTTTGTATGGGGAACAGGAATCATGACGCTGAACTTTATAAGCAACACATGGGGATTGTTCAAATTCCCATCAGTGATGCAGTCACCTATCAACTGCGGTGCGGTCGCAATGGTGGGCGGTCTCATCATAGTTCCTATTGTGAGCCTGTTCACGAAGAAGCCTGACCAGAAGAAGGTCGAGGATGCCTTCTCGTGCTACGAGGAGACGGTTACAGTAGCCCACAGAAAGGCACTTGACTAGCGTCTGATACACATGCATGCGGACACGGTATAAGCGGCGGATCATATACATAGATATTACACGGTCTTTACACAAAACTTTGTTGAAAGGCCGTGTTTTTTATGTTAATATTATCAGGCGGTATTGTGCATTTGAGGCATGCTGTAATCTATGTGACAGGAGGCGCAGGAAATGATCACACTGTACAGAACAGATGACAGAATTTTGAGTGAAATACAGGAATATGGTCCTGGAGCCTGGATAGTGATGACAAAGCCGACCATAGATGAGAGCAAGAGCATAGCCGAGAGATTTGAGATAGATCTGGCGGATGTAAGAGCTGCCTTGGATGATGAGGAGAGCTCGCGTGTTCAGGTAGAGGACAACTACACACTGATAATCGTGGATATCCCTTCTATAGAGATAAGAAATGAGAGAGAGGCATATACCACAATTCCTCTTGGTATCATACTTGTTGCAGACTGTATCATCACCATATGTGCTGAGGAGACGCCTGTGCTTGAGGCGTTCATGGAAGGCAAGGTGAGAGAGTTTAGTACCAAGAAGAGGATGAGGTTCATGTATCAGATACTCTACAGAAACTGTACAACATATCAGTATTATCTGAGAGTCATGGATAGAAGAAGAACGCTCATAGAGCAGCGTATCCAGGATGAGACTGAGGATACAGATCTCATAGATCTTCATGAGCTGGAGTCCAACCTTGTATATTTTGCTACGTCACTGAGAGCGAACGGGGTAGTCCTCGACAAGCTGACCAGATATGGTAGGATCAAGCAGTATCCGGAGGATAAGGAATTGCTTGACGACGTTTTGGTGGAGAATAAGCAGGCTATAGAGATGACACAGATATACAGAGATATCATAAGTGGTACGAGGGAGCTCATGACTACGATCATCAACAACAGATTGAACAATGCCATGAAGTTTCTTGCAGCTATAACCATTGTCATGGCTGTACAGTTATATCGGGTGTGTATGGAATGAATGTGGGCACAAAGTGGATGCCGTTTGCAAATGTACCGTATGGCTTTGAGATAGTGTGCGGTATAATACTCGTTATAAGTATTGTGATAGCCTTGATATTGAAGAAAAAGAAGATGCTCAAGCAGTAGGAAGAGCTGCTCAAGCAGTAGGAAACTGATAAACAGGAAAGAAAATGTGCTGAAATGCTGGCGCATAGCTTCAAAGATAATATATATGTATAAATGCATTATTGTATTTAGGTGATTATGAAAACGGGAACTGTGAGAACAGCTCCCGTTTTGATTTTTTGTTTGTGTAACAAGCTGAAAACGCTATCTGTTTGTTTCAGGCAGTAGCGGTGTGCAAACACTTTATCCTGGATTTTAAAATAAGCAACAGCCGCTAGTTGTTGTTGATAGGTATTCCGTTTACCTCGACTTGATCAGATATCTGGATGACTATGCATTTCCTTCCGTCGATATCCATGGTTTCCACGAGATCTGTGCGCTCGGGATTTACCTTGATGACAACATCCGGAGTCTTCACCTCAAAAGTTTTGGTGTTCGCAACATTTGTTGCGTACATGACGGTTGACTTCTCACGTGGTACAACTATGGCTGGTTCATCATCAGGGTTCTCAGATGTCTGTTCAGGCGGTGCTGCCGCAGCGGTTACCTTCTCATAGTGGGCGTCAAAGTCTGCCATCTTCTCGTCTGATACTCCGCTCTCGGTCAGCAGGTTCTTTATAGTGTTCTTGGAGAGAGTTAGAGGTTCAGGACTGTCCTTTCTCTGCTCTATCATCTCATTGAGATTGTCGTGGATAGTCTTTACCATCTCGTAGTTGCAGTCATCTCCCAGTGTTTCGGTGACGATTTCCTGAAATACATCCTTCTGCTCACTTGCTGTTATAGGAAGTGAGGTGCCGAGCAGGTTGCTGATGAAATTGTCGTGTAGCTCCTCAGGTTTCTTGGTGTAATACAGGACATTGTGGATGTCAGTGCCCCTGTCTATAAATGCTGGGAACAGGAATCCGATGTCAGGCATATCAACCACCCAGTCGCGTACCCTGTTGTGGAATGTGCTGTCCATATCAAAGTAGCTGAGACCTGCCTTGGATAGGTTGACGTGGCATATAGAACACATGATATATTCGTATACTTCGTCAGATGCATCATCCATCATGATTCCATCCGTGGTCTTGCCGGGAACGTCGTATGTATCATGTATCAATAAGATAAGGTAGTTACCTGTGTAGTCATAGTTTTCGATGACCTTATCATAGAATTCATCTATAAGCTCATCGTCCTCAAGATTACTCTTTCTCAGTCTGTTGAGAAATTCCTGAGTGCCGCCATCAAACTCCTGTGAGGTTGGAAATGGCATTGTCACCAGATTCTTTCCTATGCTTCCTGAAAGGGTTTTCTTAAATATCTCAAAATATTTGAATGTCTCTTCCTCTGGCATGGTGAGAAACTGTTCTTTTATAGTTGCAACCTTTTTGTTGTCACCGTCCACATAGCATCCGCAGATCTTACTGATAGAACATGTGGATGGGGCAAACTGGTGCCTGATCTCAAGTACATCTTTTTTTGTCATAAATAAAACTCCATTTCTATTTTGATATCTTTGTCCAGTATACCACAAAATTGTGCAAGCCTTAAAGATATCTTAAACTTTCGAACGGTTGTTTCTTAATGGCAGTATGAGGATAATTGAGAATAGGAGGTGATTGTGGTATGCTGAGAATAAATGTGTGTGCCAGGTCTTCATGCAAAACCTGATATGCTGCGTCAGCTATTTGCCTGATAAGACTCCGGCAGGCTGATGTTAAATGATTAAAAGGTGAGGTTATGAAAAATGTACAATATATTAATATGTGACGATGAAAAAGACATAGTATCAGCGATAGAGATATATCTCAAGACAGCCGGGTATTCGGTATACAAAGCTTATAACGGAAAGGAAGCTGTTGACATGGTAAATGCCAAAGATATACAGCTTGTGCTAATGGATGTCATGATGCCTCAGATGGACGGTATAACAGCCATGGCAAAGATAAGAGAAAACAGCAATGTGCCGGTTATCATGCTGACGGCAAAGAGTGAGGATACCGACAAGGTGCTGGGACTTGAGGTCGGCGCAGATGACTATGTGACAAAACCATTCAATCCGGTGGAACTTCTGGCAAGGGTAAAGTCCCAGCTCAGGCGTTACATGCAGCTGGGAGGCGGAGAGACACCAAAGGATAAGCTGGTTATCGGAGGAATAGAGCTTGACGACAAATCCAAACAGGTCACACTTGATGGAGAAGTTATGCCCCTCACCCCAACGGAGTATGACATCCTAAAACTTCTTATGCAGAATGTGGGAAAGGTATTTTCTACAAAAGAAATATACAGGGCAGTGTGGAAGGAGGATCCTATGGGAGCGGAAGGATCTGTTGCAGTACACATAAGACATCTTAGAGAAAAGATAGAGATAAATCCTTCAGACCCAAGATATATAAAGGTTATCTGGGGAAGAGGTTATAAAATGGAGGTACAATAGTGGATAAGGCGATTTATAAGATACGAGGAAATTTGTTCTTTAAACTTGGAATATATATTCTTGTGGCGGTGCTGGCATATGGAACGCTGTATACAGGCGGTCTGGTGCTGCAGGGAAGCTACCTTGGAGTGTACAGTGATTATGATCAGGGCGCGACGCCGTATGAGAGGCTTGTAAATGATTATGTGGAGGACACAAATTATGCGCTTACCGAAAAGGTGAATGCTTACATCCAGGATACAAGGTCGCAGCTGGAAAGCATTACAACATATAGTCAGCTCGTGAGCGCCGATCATAACGGAGATAAGGTTATAACCGCGGCTGATGTTTTCCGGAGATTGACCAACGCGGATACAACATCTGCGATCAAGTCGTCATACCGGTATGCGGATATGAGCGAACGAGGCGATATCGGCTATATGCTGACGGCAGCCTGCAGTGATGATGCAAATGCAAATACTGGAAAGATAAAAGTAACGACCGGAAATATAAAGCTGATAAATGACGAAGCTCGACTGGACGACAATATATATACGAACGATTATGACAGCACGATAGAAGTGCCTGTTAAAAGATATATTGTGTTTAACAATCTAGGTGATATGGAACAGGGGGAGCAGTATATCAATGCCCTGCTGTGGGAGAACGATCCATATTATGACGAATACACGTATAATGAAGAAAATGACGAAAATGATACTGTGGAGAATGATACAGATTCTGTATTGACAGCGGATGGCAAGTCTATCACCACACAGGATATCATGTATGGCGATTATTACCCGAGTTCAGTTGAAAAACTGTATTTTGACGACACAGACGAGATTGGCAGTTCATCTGGGAATGGCTACTGTCTTGTGCTAAGCTATGATGCATATTCATTTATAAATATCACGGGAAAGTGCTATGTGGATGTGGAGGCTGCTGTAGACAACATCAAAGCGTCAAATCCAGAAATGGTCCAATACATTGGAGTATGGAATACGAAGAGTAAGGGGATACTGGCAGGATTTGCAGTTGTGTTGCTGCTGTGCATCGTCATGTCAATATTTTCAATGGTCAACGCCGGCGTAAAGACAGGGAAGGAGACGATAACTCTCGGCAGATTTGAGAGAACTCCGACTGAGCTTGTGCTGGCTATGGCAGTATGCTCTGCTGCTGCAGCAGTAGGGATCTGCGTTGAAAGCGGTATTGCATCCATGTGTGTGAATCAGTATAGGAACTACACATTTGAATCAGAAAATATATTTGTATCAGAAAATATACAGTACATTGCGTTTCTGGTGCCGGTGGCATGTCTATATTCTGTGGCGTTATTTTTCTTTAACAACATGGTTGCGAAGGTGAAGGCGGGAACATTTTTGGCAGACTGTCTGATAATCCGCGCACTGAAGTGGATAGCAGGAAAGGCGAAAGCTTGTTTCAGGTATGTGAAAAGTCATATGTCCCTGACGCAGAAGGGCGTATGGGCTTATATAGGTATAACTATAGTAGAGATAATTCTTGTGGCAATCCTGGCAGCAGGCAGCATGAGAGGCCTTCTTTGGGTGGTGATTTATATCATTTTAAAATGGCTGTGCATAGTCGGAATAGTGGCATATCTCATACAGACACAAGAGTTATACAAGTGCGCAAAGGAGATGGCGGAGGGCAATCTGGACAGGAAAGCGGACACAAGCAAAATGTTCTGGGTATTCCGCGCACATGGTGAACACCTCAACCAGATAAGAGACGGCATGTCAAAGGCTGTTGAGGCCAGAATAAAGAGCGAGCATTTGAAGACAGAACTCATAACAAATGTATCCCACGATATAAAGACCCCGCTTACATCCATAATCAACTATGTAGATCTGCTGCAGAAGGATGATATGGATGAGAAGACAAGACAGGAATATATAGAAGTTCTCTCAAGGCAGTCCGCGAGACTGAAAAAACTCATAGAGGATCTGGTCGAGGCATCCAAGGCATCCACCGGCAATATCCAGATAAATTGGGCAGAGATAGATGCAAATATGCTGCTTGAGCAGGCTGTTGCAGAATATGAGGATAAACTTGCAAATGCCGGGCTTAAGGTCGTATTCACAAGATCAGAGGTGCCGGCAGTCATAAGGGCTGATGGACAGCATCTGTGGAGAGTATTTGATAATCTCCTTGCCAATATAAGCAAATATGCAATGCCTGGAACCAGAGTGTATGCATCCGTGATCCATGAAACTGGTTCAGTGAGAATTGAGTTCAAGAACATCTCCAGAGAGGCTTTAAATGTGTCAAGTGATGAGCTTATGGAGAGATTTGTCCGTGGGGACAGTTCGCGAAATACAGAGGGCAGCGGCTTGGGACTTTCTATAGCAAACAGTCTTTGCACACTTATGAGGGCTGATTTTAAGCTGAGCATAGATGGGGATCTGTTCAAGGCAGTTATAGAGTTCAAAGATAAAAACATAAAAGCAGACGCATAAAAACATATGCATAAAAGTAGGACATGTATAAACTGGAAGGATTATTATACAAAAGTAATTTATCTTGATTTGGTTTATCTTGATTTACTGCAATTCGTTATTGACAACTAATTTATGTTAGTGCATACTAACCTTGGCGATAATATTATCAATTAGCAATTGGATTTGTTTGAGACTATTTCAAGGAGGCGTGTATGATGACTGACAATAAAACAGTGACGGACAAGAAGAATATAGATGATACAGGTATCCAGCGAACAGCGATGCAGAAGGAGATCGTTATCAGCAGACTGAGAGAGCGTGGCTGCAGGATAACAAGACAGAGAATGATACTTCTGGATATAATCCTTGGGGAGGAATGCTCGTCCTGTAAGGAGATATATTATAAAGCGGCAAAGCAGGACAGCAAGATCGGTTCGGCAACAGTGTACAGAATGGTGAATACACTGGAGGATATTGGGGCGATCAACAGAAAAAATATGTATAAGGTTGCCTGCGGAGAAAGCTGTGGAATAGAGGATGCCTGTGTCATCGAGCTTGATGATTCATCGAGCATAGAATTGTCGGCAAAAGAATGGAACCGTATAATAAGAGCAGGGTTGATGGCTGGTGGCTATATTGAGAATCAGGCAGTTACAGGTGTAAGTGTAAAGCCGTGCGGATGCGGTACTTGTTGTTAGAGACGAAGGAGATGAGTAAAAATGGGTGGAACGATACTTGTTATATGCATACTGCTGCTTATAGTTGTAGGCGCGGTTATCAGTTCTGCAAAGCATTTTAAAGGAGAGGGCGGCTGCTGTGGTGGTGGCGGCTTTGTGAAGATTAAAGGTGACAAGATAAAAAAAGTTGTGGCTGTAAAAACCATTTATATAGAGGGCATGCACTGCGGCAACTGTTCGGCGAGGGTGCAGAATGCACTCAACAGTTTGGAGAATGTGAACGCAAAAGTTGATCTGAAGAAACAGAAGGCTGTCGTAAAGCTTGGAAGAGAGGCTACGGATGATGAACTTATAAGATGCGTGGAGAAAGCCGGATACACTGTGAAAAATATAGCTTGATAGGGTTTTTGAAAAATTAATTTGAGAAAATTGTAAAAAATTTTCAAAAAAATGTTGGCAATTTAGCTTTGATGTGGTATTATCCATATTGTTGTGAGAAACACAGCAGATAAGCGCGAGTGGCTCAGCGGTGGAGCATCTCCTTGCCAAGGAGAGGGTCGCGGGTTCGATTCCCGTCTCGCGCTCTTTCTTATTAATTCACAGTCAGGATTTTTCTCCTGGCTTTTTTTGTGCCATAAATCAATGATTGCCTACATTGGTAATAAAATTTAATATATTTTTACTATTGAATAAATGGAATGTAGTGATATAATCAATCACAATCGTTTAGTATTAGATATTAGTTGAATAATGGTAATAAATGTAAATTTAAAATGAATAATTTAGAAATTTGCAAAATAAAAATAATTGTTTATGAGGTAATATGTAAGTTATGAAAGAAAGACTTAAGAATTTTCATCATTCGGCAGTTTTCATCTGCCTGATCCTGGCGATTGTGCTGGATGTCGTTCTAGAAGCACTTGGAAGACATTCGTTATTCAAAGCGGTGGAATATGTATGGAATCAGCCATTGATCTTTTTATATAATTGTTCCATTATTTTCTTTACCCTGACGCTTTCGCTGCTTATGAGAAAGAGAATTTTTGGATATTGTGTTATTTCATTTGCCTGGCTGATACTGGGTATAACCAACTGTATAGTTCTTGGATTTAGAATAACACCATTCTCAGCCATAGATATGCTGATGGCAAGAAATACGATAACTATCATAGACAAATATTTTGATGTTTGGCAGATAGTTCTCATTGCAGCCCTGCTCTTTGTTGCACTTGCGGGAGTGATCATATTGTTCATAAAGTCACCAACTGTTACGGGCAACATATACAGGACGAGGACCACGGTGTTCATAGTGGCAACGTTCTTCTGTGTAATGTTGTTCACCAAGATAGCCCTTAATGCACAGACTATATCGGACAATTTTGCAAATCTTGCAACGGCGTATAACAATTATGGATTTGTATATTGTTTCTCCAACAGTGTTGTGGATGTCGGGATCGGACAGCCGAGCGATTACAGCGAGGATAAGATGCTGGAGATAAAGGATGATCTGGACAGCGTAGGTACAACAGATTCAACTCTGGGTAAGGATAAGCCAAATGTGATATTTGTGCAGCTTGAGTCGTTCATGGATCCGTCCTATGTGAAGTATCTCACATTCAATGAGAATCCTATACCGAACTTCACAAAGCTGAAGGAGGAGTGTACGTCAGGATTCTTGACGATGCCTGCCATTGGCGCAGGTACAGCCAATTCTGAGTTTGAGGTGTTGTCGGGGTTCAATGTGGCATATTTTGGCGCAGGAGAGTATCCATATAAGACGATTCTGGGCAAACAGACCATAGAGACGATGGCTACACAGCTCAAGCTTGACGGATATTCAACACATGCAATGCATAACCATGACGGTACATTCTATGACAGATATAAGGTGTACAAGAATATGGGATTTGACACATTTACACCGATGGAGTATATGTATAATCTGCATCTCACTCAGAAAAACTGGGAGAAGGATGATGTTCTGACTGGTGAGATCATGAAGACTCTCACCTTCACTACGTCTAGGGATTTCATCTTTACGGTTAGTGTTCAGGGACATGGAAGATATCCTTCTGAACTTGATGAGGAGAATTACAGCTATCCGATAAGGGTTGCCGGAACAGGCGATGAGGCTCTTGATACGCAGTGGACATATTATTGTAATCAGCTGCACGAGATGGATGAGTTTATAGGACAGATCATAGAGCGTCTTAAGCTCTTCAATGAGCCTGTGGTGCTTGTAATGTATGGAGACCATCTGCCGGGATTTGAACTCACAGATGATGATGTAGAGAACGGTAACCTTTACCAGACAGAGTACTTTGTGTGGAGCAATATGGATAACTTCCCAGTGGAGGATGAGGACCTGGCAGCATATCAGCTCAGCACAAAGGTGTTTGATATGCTGGGATTTGAGAAGAGCTATGTTCAGAAGTTCCAGTCCAAGTATAAGCCTGGCGATGAGAACTACGATGATGAGCTTGAGAACATAGAGTATGATATGCTTTATGGCAAGAGATATATGTATCCTGACGGCTGGCCATATGAACCGACAAATATGAGATATGGAATAGAAAAGATCAGCATATCTCACGTGGAAAAGGGAATATATTTACCACCTGCGGATGAGACGGAAACCGGTCAGACAACGGAGGAGCAGGAAAGTACAGAGATATCGGCTGGGGCTCAGGCAGATACCGTTGAACAACTTCAGGGTTATTATATCCATGGAAGAAATTTCAATGAGTGTACATTTGTGTGGCTGGATGATGCATTTCTCAGTGAGACGATATATATAGACAGAAATACATTGTTTCTCCCAAGAAATCAGGCATTTGATGCTGGACAGGAGATATCTATAGCTCAGGTGGGCGACGACAGTATTGACTTTGGCGTTGAGGATACTTACGTGTATCCGGGAGACCCTGCTGATCCTGATGTAATAGAGACAAATGTAGGAACGGAGTCTGTAATATCCACAACAGAGAAGTGACAGATAGGTGGCAGACAGAACTTCCTTGACAAGCAGTTTATAATTTGTTAGCATGTTTAAAAAGTAACATC
>OBAF01002021.1_pt1 | contig 10489 bp, 19 predicted proteins | sample 1517851 | NCBI WGS metagenome assembly OBAF01 (sample SAMN04571706, study PRJEB22368) | human gut metagenome | biome: human gut; material: stool | host: Homo sapiens | place: Luxembourg | collected 2012-10-19 | reverse complement strand
CTACAAGGAAAGCCACAAGATGGATTCAAAGGAATTTGCCCGTCTTGTGGACGGCGCAATCGAAGAAGCCAAGGAACTGGGCATCCAGACGGATACCCCAGAACAGTTGGCTCGATACAAAGAAGAATGGTCCAAATGACCAGAAAGAGGTGATGTTCAATGCTGAATAGCTGCAATTTTCAGGGTAGGCTTGCTGCTGATCCTGAACTTCGGACCACACAAAGCGGCATTTCGGTCACGAGCTTTCGCATGGCTGTTGACCGCAGCAAGGCAGACGAGGATGGCAACCGTCAGGTTGATTGGCTCAGCTTTACAGCGTGGCGCAATACCGCAGAGTTCATCTGCAAATACTTCAGCAAGGGCAGCCAGATGGTAGTTGAAAGCCACTGCCAGACCCGCAAATATCAGGACAAGAACGGCGAAGACCGTATTGCAACGGAGTTCATCGTGGATAAGGCTCACTTCTGCGGCCCCAAACAGAGCAGCCGACAGGAACCCGTGGATGACGGCGGTACGAACCCGCCGTCATCCACGTATCGGAGTCAACAGCCGCAGCAGCCCCAGCAGATGGGATTTTCCACCCAGAGCCAGCGGCAGCAGTGGCAGGGCGCAGAAGCTGCTCCCGAAGCTGTACAGCCCAGTTACTCGCAGGGTAATGCCGATGATTTCTCCGAAATCAACGACACGGACGACTTGCTGTTCTAAGGAGGTCTGATAATGGCAACTGGCAAGAGGTTTTATTGGATAAAACTCAAAGATAGCTTCATGTCCTCGGACGAGATTGACTATCTTATGAGCCAGCCGGACGGTGCCAATTACGTTGTTCTCTATCAGATGTTATGTCTCAAGACTATCAACACGGGTGGTTGTCTGGTTTCTCAAATCGGAGAGATGCTCATTCCTTACGATGCTGAAAAAATCCAGCGGGAATGCAAATGGTTCTCTCTGGCAACTGTCCGTGTGGCCTTGAGCGTCTATAAACAGATTGGCCTGATTTTTGAAAGCCCTGACGGAATACTGACTATCTCCAACTATTCAGATATTGTTGGAAGCGAAACAGATTATTCGGCGCAAAAACGTCTCCAACGTGAGAATCGGCGCAGACAAATCCCTGTTAAAGGTGCAGACAACAACGAGGACAACAATGTGGACAATGTCCATACAGAGAAAGAGATAGAGAAAGATAAAGATAAAGAGATAGAGAACAGAGTAAGAGATAGAGATAACGGTAGTCCGACCGTCGATGCTGGGCTGGCTGAGATCATCCGCTCTTTCGAGGACAATCTCGGAGGTTTCCCACCAGCAGCGCGGGAAGACCTGCTGGGCTGGCGGGAGATTTTCACGGACGACCTCATCTTGCTGGCCATCAAAAAGGCCGCTCTGGCCGGGGTTCGCAAATGGTCCTACGTCAACGGCATCCTGAAAGTATGGAAAAACGAGGGTGTGAGAACCCTTGGTGACGTGCAGTCCCGTGACGAGCGGCGCAAGCCCCCGGCGGGTCAGCAGCCAAAGCGTTCTGCTGCCGATGACTACGATGAAATTTTCGGAGAACTTTTAGGAGGCTCGACAACATGACCGATACGAAATTGCGTGAGCTGCTAGTGGTCATCGATGACCACTACGGCCGCGCCCGCAGCTTGGAGGAGCGCAGGGCTGACACGCAAATCTACATCCGGGCGTTTGGCACCATCCCGGACGAGATTGTGGAAAAGGCACTGTATACGGCCTTTACACAGTGCAGATTCCAGAACCAGCTGATTGTGGACTGGTGCGCTGAAATCAAAAAGCTGCTGTCAGCCCAGCAGCCCTCGGCAAATGACCTTTGGACGCAGGCTGCGGCAGCTGCCCGGAAAATCGAGGCAAATCTGTACTACCAGACCCACGGTGGATTCATTGCCCCCGATGGGCGCAAGCTGAAAGGCGAAGATTTCAAAAAGGAAAATGCGAAAATCTTCGCCGCCCTCCCGATGGTGGTGCAGCGATGGGCTGGCTCCCCGGCAGATCTGTCGGAGATTTTCAGCAGCCGCAGCGGCGCGGATCTGCGCCAGTTCGTCCGGCCGGGCTTCGACCGGGCTGTGCAGGATGCTCCGGTTGAGAGTTTGCAGCCCCCGGCTCTGCCCGGCGGCGCAGCCCCGGCACAGATTGGAGGTGGCACGACATGAGGTCGAAAAGACCATTCCGCAGCCTGATCGTGTGCGTTTCGTGTGCGATGGTTGGCTGCATCCTCGCAAGCACGGCCTACTCCCGGCGGGTGAACGATCTGGAAACCGAGCGGGATATCTACGCCAGCAAGTCATCCAACTGGGAGCGCATGGCCGGAGAACGTGATGAAACCATTGACCAACTCCAAACCGAGGTAGACAAGCTGACCGCAGAACTGAACGCCCAGACCGATTTGACCCTTACATACGCCGGGGCGTTCAGCTGCACAGCCTATTGTTCCGAGGAATACGCCCACATCTGCGGCGAGGGACACGGAATTACATCCAGCGGCGCAAAGGTGCAGCCGGGCGTGACCGTGGCAGCTGACACCAGCATCCTGCCCTACGGCACGGTGGTCTATATCGAGGGTGTAGGTCTCCGGGTCGTTCAGGACACCGGGAGTGCTGTGGTAGGTAACAAGCTGGACGTGGCGGTGAACACCCATGCAGAGGCTCTAAGCTGGTCTGGCTGGGGTTCCCGCCGGGTCTGGATCGTTTCGGGAGGTGCAGAGCCGTGAAAAAGTCGTTTCAGACCGAGATGGATGACACTCAACAGGCTGTCAGCCAAATCGTGTGCCTGTGTACCACCATTGCGCTGCATCAGGAGTTCGGTGTTGGCAAGACCCGCCTTGACCGCATTACAGACAGGATTCACGAACTGGAAGATCAGAACACCGAAGTCATTATGACCCCAGATGCCAATGGCCGCCCCTCTAAAGCCAGGGCCGAGGCCATTCGGGAAAGCTGGTTGGCGGGGTATGTCACTTCCGACTACCGCATCCCGATGCTACGGGCACCTCGTGGCCGCAAAGAGCAGCAATATCAAATTGCTGGAAACAAAGCTGCAAGAATCGCATGGCAGATTTACGCAAAGGCAGTTATTGACGTACTGCACTATGGTCCAGAACGGCTGGAACGGCTGCGCAAAGAAAGCCACGCCAACTATGAGCAGTTGAACCAGTGGGCGCACGAGGACGGTTTGGACGTAGCAATGGAAAAGCTGCGCCGCTGCGCTGCCGATGCCATGCAAGCCCCGGATCTGGAAGTTACCGATATTGATGGCAGCAAGGATGCCGCAGAAGTGGACAAGGAGTTCCGCAAGCAACGGCTGAACTTTATCAAGCGTGTCCGGGCACAGACCCTTGGGCGCATCGGTGCAACTGCGCAGCCTGTCAATGTGCTGGCTGACCAGAGTATGCAGGATAAGATTCAACTGGTGATGCAGCAGGTTTCCCAGCAGTCTTTTGAACGTAGGAGGACGCATTGACATGGCAAAAAATGAGTACGGAGAGAAGCTGGACAGCAATGGCTATGCGCCCAGCATCCTCAGCAAGAGCCCCACCTGTCTGATTTGCGGGCGGTATCGCACCGCCCGGCACGAAGTCTTTTTCGGACCGTACCGGGATAAGAGCAAGCGGCTTGGCCTGTGGGCGAATCTCTGCCCGTGGTGCCACCAGAACGGCGTGACTGCCGTACATACCAACCGGGAGGCAGACCTCCGCTTGAAAAAGTGGGCACAGAAAAAGGCCATGGAGCATTACGGATGGCCGGAGGCGCGGTTCATCCAAGAGTTTGGGAGGTCGTATTTATGAGTGAAAAATGCCCGATTATTGCCATTGATCCGGGCAACAGGCAGAGCGCCTACTGCGTTATCGACTGCAACACATTGAGGCCGCTGGAGTTCGGCAAGGTCGATAACGAAGAATTGCGCAACAAGCTGGTTTTCGCCAATGAACAGGGCTGGCAGTGGGCGGTCATTGAAATGGTGGCTTCCTACGGCATGGCCGTGGGTAGGGAAGTGTTTGATACCGTCCTCTGGATTGGGCGTTTCTATGAAGCACTGTCCATCCAGATGGCGCAGAAGCCGCGGCTTCTCTGCCGCATCGAAGAAAAGCGGCACATCTGCCATGACAGCCGGGCAAATGACCCGGCCATCCGGCGGGCGCTGATTGACCGTTTCGCAACCCATGATTTGAAAAACGGAAAAGGCACCAGCAAGAACCCAGATTTTTTCTACGGTTTCAAGGCGGACATTTGGGCGGCATACGCCGTCGGCCTGACTGCCATTGAAAACCATAACAACGATTACAGAATTTCATCTGATTGCTGAAAGGAGTACATACCATGAGCGAAATTTCCAACTACGAGGCCCAGAAGAAAAAGCTGCAGGGCCTGTGCGATGAGCACAACTTCACGTTCCGCTTCTTCAAGGACCGCTATCCCATCACGCTGGTGATCACCCCCATCAATGATATTGCTACCCAGATGGACATGCTGGGCAATGTGGAGGAAACCGGCTATTGCAGTCAGGACTCTTCCATGTGCTGGTACTTTGAGAACAGCGAGCTGAAGACCAAGGTCAAGGGCACGTTCAGCATTGACAAGGTTCTCCGCACCAAGATTGAGAACATCCTGCTGAAGATGATCTCTTTCTGGCAGCAGTTCTTCTTCCGTGACCTGATGGAGAACGGCAAACTCCACAACTTCGGCGTGCCGGTGCCTGATGTGCCGGATTCCAATTCTCAGCGGGACTCTCAGCAGGATACCAAGCAGGATGCCCCGCAGGACGACCCCGACGATGAACCGTCCGAGGACTCCGCTGAGGACGACACGGAGGAATAATCCATGGCAAAGGCAGCAGTAACGCGCAGCATCCGGGACGACCACCAGAAGAATTTCCTCAAAATCTTCAATGGCCTGACCGGAAAACATAGCCGCTGGGAGATTTGGGAGGATTTCGTCACCCTGACCGCTATTGAGATCTCAAACAGCACGGACAAGGTAAACGCCACGGAGCGCACCAAGATGTATCAGACAATCATTTCCAAATACTCCGCCAAAGAGCGGGACGGCATGGCCGAAATGCTGGCCGAGGTGGTCATGGGCATGGAACAGAACCCCGACCAAGATTTCCTCGGCTCCTTGTACATGATGTGTGAGCTGGGCAATGACCACGCCGGGCAGTTCTTCACCCCCTACGATGTGTGCCGCTGCATGGCCGAGATCACATTTGACCCGAAGCTGCACCCGGACATGGAGGGCTTCATCTCGGTATCTGACCCGGCCTGCGGTGCTGGGGCCACGCTGCTTGCCTTTTTGAACGTCTGCAAAAGACGGAATATCTGCTACCACAACAAAGTCCTTGTCATAGCCCAAGACATTGACTTTATCGTTGGGCTGATGTGCTACATCCAGTGCAGCTTCATGGGCTGCGCTGGATATGTAGTCATCGGTGACACACTCGTGAACCCGGCAACGGCCTACGACAGCCGCGGATTGCTGCCCGCAGGACCACAAAACCGCATCTGGTATATGCCGCTTTTCTCAACCGATGTGTGGTATATGCGCCGCCAGATAGCGCAGATGAACCTGCTGTTTGAGCCGAAAGGCGAACCTGCAAAAATCGGAAAAACCGATATTAAACCCGCAAATTTGCAAAAATCTATCAAAAATGAGCCTAAAGCCCCGGAAAACGAGCCTCTTAACGAAACCAAAACCGGGCAGCTCACGTTTTTCTAACCCGAAATAAGAAAGGAGTATCCCTATGGCAGACATTACTTACATCCCTATCCGGCAGCTGTACCCTCACCCCGATAACCCCCGCAAGGAACTGGGCGACCTGTCCGAACTTGCCGCCAGCATCAAGGAAAACGGCGTGTACCAGAACTTGACCGTAATCCCCGGCCACTACCTCAACAGCCGGGAGTACATCGCAAAGTGCGTTGACGAGGGCGGAGATGCAGCCGCAGCAGCGGCAGCATGGACACCCAAGGCTGTGTGGTCCAGTGAGGACTACACCATCATCATCGGCCACCGCCGGGCAGCAGCAGCGCAGCAGGCAGGACTGTACGAACTGCCCTGCGCCATCGTGGAGATGGACGAGCGGGAGCAGATGCAGACCATGATGGTTGAGAATATGCAGCGGTCAGACCTCACCGTCTACGAACAGGCGCAGGGCTTCCAGATGATGATGGACTTCGGGCAGACAGTGGAGCAGATCTCCGACAAGTCGGGGTTCTCCCAGTCCACTATCCGGCGGCGCATCAAGCTGCTGGAACTGAATCGCGACAGCTTCAAGAAAGCCGAAAAGCGCGGTGCCACCCTGTCCGATTTCGCCCAGCTGGACAAAATCGAGGACTTGGAAGCCCGAAACCGGGTATTGGAAACCCTCGGTACGCAGAACTTCAACCGGGCCATGCAGGATGCGCTGGAGCAGCAAAAATGGCAGCACCAAAAGGCCGAATGGGTTGAGCAGCTGAAAAAATTCGCTACGGAAGATTCGCAGGCCTCCTACCAGACGCATGAGCATGTAAATGCGTACGGAAAGTGGGGCACAAAAAAGGAAGTCGTCATGCCGGAAGATGCCGACAAGATTGCTTATGTCTATAAGGTCAGTGAAAATCAGATTGACCTGTACAAACCTCGCGATACGGAAGCCGAGGATGCCAGCAACTCGGCGAGGGAGGCCGCAAGAGCCACCGAGCAGCTTGCGAGAGAACAGTTTGCCGCTGTTACGAAGCTCATGTACGAGCTGCGCTGGGACTTCGTGAAGGACTTGACTCCCGCAGAGTGCAGAAAGCACCTGCCGGAAATCTTGGCTTATTCCACCCCGATTCTGACCGAATATCGGCACATGGAGGATGACGAAAACGTGTTGCGGCTGCTCGGCATCGGTCTGGATGAGCAGATTCGGGAAGACACGGAACTGGAAGATGCCCTGAAAATGTTCAACGCTTACGATACCGAACCGGAGAAGATTCTCTTGGCAGTTGCCTTCGATGCGACGGACGGTAGTCGTGAGGGCTATTGGAGCACGGAATGGAATGGACCGACAGGTGCAAGCAAGTTCGTTCACCGCAAAAATGACGACCTCGACAGCACCTATGAACTGCTGACCGTCCTTGGCTATGAAATGGCCGATGACGAAAAGGCCTTGCAGGACGGCACCCACCAGCTTTTTGCGGTGTATGGATCCGGCAGCAAAGCGGACACACCCTGCGACAAGTGCAAAGCTGCTCACCCTGAATGCGACAAATGCTGCAAAACTTGCGATGACCACTGCAATGCGTTCCAGCTGTGCAGAAAGGAGTATGGCGAATGACCGACCTTGTAAAGTGTGACCGCTGCGGCACACCGTTCAGCATCCAGACAGCCGGCATCCGCAGTACATGGAGCGGCGATTACATGGTGCAGTATTTCACCTGCCCCGGCTGCCACCATCGCTACCAGATTCTGACCACGGACACCGAACTGCGCCAGACCGTTCAGCAGCACAAGAAAATTGCCGCAAAAATCCGCATGGGCAAGAGCAAGAATTTCCGGCCGGGAACTCTGAAAAAGTATCAGGCGGAAATGGAAAAGCTGGAGGCTGAGCAGAAAAAACGGCGGGATGAACTGATGGACAAGGGCAACGAGATCCTTGCCCAGCTGGGAGAGGAGTAAACCATGGGTGATTTGAAAGAATACGCTGACCGCCTCAAGTTTGAAATCATGGCGGCTGACTTCCTGACCACTGAAGACCGGGAAATGGTCTTTGACCTCATCGAGAAAGTGCTGGGTGATGACAATGCCTGATCAGATCTTCATCAACATTGCGCTGCTGGCCGTTGGCGTGTCCATCGGGGCGCTGCTGGGCGAAACCAGCCGCCAGCAGCACGATCGTGCTCTGTTCCGGGAGTATATCAACTTCATGGCCGAATCAGAGCAGAAAAACGAATTGCTTTTCCGTGAAGTGATTCATTTCCAGACACAGAAAGGAGCCTCCCATGAGGAAGAACAGGAATAACCGCCCGCCGGAAGTCGGCGCACGGGGGCTGCTGCGGCTGCGCTGCCCCTGCTGCGGTAAGGAGTTCGGTACATACCTCCACGTTTCGCAGATGTCCATCGGCTGCCGCTGCGGGGCCACGATCTCGCTTGAACGTGGGCTTGCCCACTATGAGTTTGAGTGTGGGTGCTGCGGGCTGCACGCCAAAGGCCAGACCAACATCGAGGATTTGGAAATCACCATCCCCTGCAAGTGCGGCAATCCCATCACGTTGCACTGGGACAAGGACAAGCGGAGGTACATCGAATGACCCTTGAGGAAGCCTGCCGCCTCATCGACCCGGCAACGGATTTGGACGCTCTGGCCGAGATTGAATATTACAACGGCTTCAAAGGCAAAGACGCTGCTGCCAAAGCCCTGCACGAGGCCAGCCAGATGGTCGTTGACTTTGTGCGCCAGATGTCATGGCATGATGCCAAGAACCCGCCAATCGCCCATGAAGAAAGCTGGGAATGCGCCGGCGAAAAGCACTGCGCCGTGATAAGCGACATCGTATGGGTGTGCTGCGAGAGCGGCCACACCATGAAAGGCTGGGTCGAAAACGGGACGTGGCACATTGAGGATGGCCACCGTGCAGAGGATGGCCACTACGGGCATGTGAAGCTGTGGGCACCGCTGCTGGAGCCGCCGGAGGTGAAAAAATGAAAACCATCACAGTTAAGCATGAGGTTTCGCCGGGTCGTGAAAGTTGCGAATTCGGCGGAGATTTTTGGGGCAAAGAGGTGTGCAAGTACCATACGTTTCGTACTCAAACCCACGGACGCAAGGCTCCACCGGAATACAGGAAGCCGAAGTGCCTGCTGTTCAACTGCTGGCTCGAAGAGCCGTACAAAAAGTGCGTACCCTGCCGCAGGGCGTGCGCGGAGGTTGACGAAAAGTGAAAGCAGTTCTTTTGAGCATCCGGCCCGAATGGTGCAAAAAGATTCTCGGTGGCGAAAAGACTACGGAAATTCGCAAAAGCCGCCCCAATTTAGAAACGCCGTTCAGGTGCTACATCTATTGTGCAATGCCTGTCGGAAATGTCATCGGCGAGTTTACTTGCGACAGGATACGTTTTTACAGCGGCAAGTCATGGTTGGTCAAGGAAGATGTCGAAAGCGTAACCGCTGGTAGTTGTCTGTCTTTGGAGCAAGTCAAAGAATATGCCGGATGGAGAAAAGCTGCATCGTTTATGGATCGTAAAGATTTGTATGCGTGGCATATCTCTGATTTGAAAATCTATGATAAGCCTCTACCTTTAGGCAATTTCATTCCGAACTGCCGCTACCTTGAGGACGAGGCTGGATGCCGTGCATATAGAGAACATGGATGCAGCTGTCCTGACCAGCGGTATGATCTCAACCCGGATGGAAGTGTCAACATGGCGATATGCCAAAGGAGCGTGAAACGACCACCGCAGAGCTGGTGCTATGTGGAAGAGAAAGATATAGTGGACTTGCTGTACAGCAATAAGGAGGAAAACAATGCCTGATGTAAGACCGATTGACGCAACTGCACTTCAAAATACAATTTCCGAGTGGCGCAAGAAAGAGATGGAAAATGACAACTCCATTACTGGTTCTGCGATTATTGATGCATTTGGCGATGTACTAGATGCAATCAGCGTTGCCCCTACCATCGACATTGATCCACGATGGGTGAGCGTCAAAGACCGCCTGCCGGAGTTTGAAGATGACGAGCCGTTTATCCGCTGCATTGTGAATGTCATTCGGTGGAGTGAGGGCTGGACAGGCCTTTGGAACCAGCCAGAGCCGACACTAAACGAGGAAGAGTTCACCGCTGCTGCTACCTATAACCCGGAGCAGAAAATTTTCACAGTGTATGATGGCTTTGGCAGCTCGATGGTCATAAACGCTCTGCTTTCCCCTGATGACGGCGGCGGTGAATCTGGATGCCGCGTCACCCACTGGATGGAGAATCCGGCCCCTGTTGGCTTTTGGAAAAAGGAGGCCCAAAATGATGTATAGAATTGAGATTTCCGAAGAATCCCTCCGCATCATCGGTCTGGCCGTGGAGGAATATATGCGGATCCGCATGGGCCAGTTTGAAGCCCTTTCCGAAGACCTCGTTTATGAGGGAAAAGACCGCAACAAGCTGTATGAGGACCAGTACAAGTTCGGCGTGTACAATGAGCGCAGCCGGAGCGTTGAGAAAATATTCAATCTGGGCTACCAGATGGCGTTTCCTCCGTTCGGCAATCGGGAGCGGCAGCATGAAGCATGGGGAACGTGCATTGACCTCGTCCACGCCATCGAGCACCAGCAGTGGCTTGATGCACCAGAGGATAAAAAAGAGGCACCCGGCACCACATATCGCTCTCATGGGCCTGTCCCTCTGGGCCGGGAACCGTACCCGAAAATCGAGAGGGTGGAAGAATGAGCTGCCTGTCTTGTGAGAACTACATCCCCCTCGACCCGCCTATCCAGCGCACCGATGCCCACGGCCAGACCTACGAAGTGCCGGG
>OBAF01002011.1_pt1 | contig 10547 bp, 6 predicted proteins | sample 1517851 | NCBI WGS metagenome assembly OBAF01 (sample SAMN04571706, study PRJEB22368) | human gut metagenome | biome: human gut; material: stool | host: Homo sapiens | place: Luxembourg | collected 2012-10-19 | reverse complement strand
CCCTGCCGTAAAACTTACGGCAGGGCAGGCGCTGTTTTTGATAAACTGGAATTTGCCCCCTCGGTCAAATTGAATTTACCCCTTATCAAATTCCAAAGGTTTCTGGTGGGATATCTATTCCAATCATTCGTCCAAATGCAAGTCCCCATTTCACAAAATTATATGATATGGATGTAATTATATTATCTGTAATAATATATCCCTCTTTAACTGGAGATTCTAAGTTGGCATCCCACCCTACCATCTTTTCTAAATCTTGTTCGGTAAAACCTTCTTCCATGATTTCTTCTTTATTTACACCTGCCATAAATGGTTTACCACTCAACAAACCTGCTTTAACAAGCATGAGCGGAGCAATAGAAATTGCTCCAATCGCTTTATTTTCAAACTTACGGATAAATTCTATAACTTCTTCATTTTCTATTGCTTCCCTAATATCCATAGCTCCTGGCAAGATTAAGCTATCATACTCATCAATATTTATTTCAGAAATTGTCTGGTTAGGCAAAACCATCAATCCATCTTCACTCTTAACAGCTTCCTTTGTATGTGCAAATATTACAACCTCTTTTTCTGCTAAAGCAAGTATTTCAAGAGCCACACTAAATTCAAAATTACAAAAAGAATTATAAATCAATACTGCTGTTTTCTTCATTATATCCTCCGTCATCTTCAAATTTTCATCTGTTCGACCTATTGAAATGCGCAAATTCCGATTTTTTGCCCTAAGTATATCACACAAAAAACCGAGTTTCAACGCAGGAAAAGCAAATCCCCTGTCCTTTCGGGCAGGGGATTGCGGTTTAGCCATGCTGTTTGAGATATTCGGCGCTGAGTTGCAAACTCTTTATGGGGGAGTTATCCACCCAGTTGCGGTGGCTTTCCAAAATCACGGCATCTACGCCGATAGTAAGCGCCTGTGCCATCAGGCTGTCGAGATCCATATTGCCGGTACCCAGCTCCATGCTGTCGGTTTTCAGAATCGGCGTCACGGCGCTGCCCGAAATGCGGGTGCCGCGGTCGTTGATATGCCACAGCTTCATGCGGGTCCCCAGACGCTGCATCCACGCAAGGGCGTTGGCGCCGCCCTCGGTAAACCAGTAGCTGTCAAACTCAAAGTTGACGAACTGCGGGTCGGTTTCCTCCAGCAAAATGTCGTAGGCACGCTTTTCGGCGTTGACATGACGCAGCTCACAGTTGTGGTTGTGGTACAAAAGCTCCACGCCCTCGGCCTTCAGCGCCTCACCCGCCTTGTTCAGCCGTGCGGCAAGGTCGTGCATCGTGGCTTCATCGCCGTAATCAAAGCGATACATTCCGGTAATAACGACATACTTAGTGCCAAAGCTTTTGGCTTCGTCCGCCACTGCTTTGGCATCGCGCTCCAGACTGCCCAAATCGGTGTGCAGGCTGACGACCTGCAGCCCCGCTTCTTTGACCAAAGCGTGCCAGTCGAGATTGCCGCCCTTGCCCACGGGCATACCCGCCGCCTTGGTCAGCAGCCGCACCATAAAGCCGATGGGGTGGATCATAAACCCGCACAGCTCAATGCCGTCATAGCCTGCGGCTTTCATGGCGGCAAGCGTCTGCCGTGCCTCGTTTTCGTTGCTTAAAACGGTTCCCAGCATAAATTGCTGGACTGCCTTTGTGGGCATGGTTCAGCCCTCCATCTTGATGATTTTTCCCGTTGTGATGCCGTTTTCGTTGAAGCTGTCCACGCAGACATAATAGGTCTGCCCGGCCATCAACGTGGAAAGCGTGACCTCATCGGCATCATAGACAAGCCAGCTCTGGTACAGCTTATCCGGTGCAATGCCGTAGCGCACATTGCAGCCCTGCGCGTTCTCGATGTGCTGCCAGCTGATTTTGCCGTCCAGCGCATCCACGCGCACGGCTTTGGCGTCGGCTTGGGCAGGGCGGTCGCCCTCGACGTCGCCGAACACCCGCAGCCCGCTTACACGCAGCGTCTGGCCGTAGGGGAGGGCACCGCCCGTCACGCGAATATACCGCGCACGGATACCGCCGGCATACTCATAATAGCCGCTGGAGCATTCGCGGGCGACATCCTCGCGCAGCGTCCAGGTCTCGCCGTCAAGACTGGTTTCCACGGTATAGCAAGAAATCTGCAGGCGCGTGTCGATATGCCGCGTTTTGCGGTCATCGCCGTAGCTGTCGGAAGGGAAGTCCACGACGAGTTTTTCATCGGCCATGTTGACCTGAATCGCGCGGACATCATAATCACGGCCTAAATCCACACACAGCCATTCGCCGGGCTGGTCGCTGCCCGCGCTCCACCATCGGCGGCAGTCCTCGTCCACGCTATTCACCGGGTCGCTGCCCTCAGCGGTGGAGGATGCCGTCACGGCCTTGCGGTAGCTTAACAGCATCCACTTGGGCTGCTGGCTGGCGGCGTCGAATTTGCCTGCCGGAATTTCGTGCGGGTAGTCGGCAAAATTCTGGTTGCAGAACAGCACGCCGTCCTTGTCAAACCCCGCAGGAAACAGCCCTACGCGACGCTCAAAGTCGTGGTTGACCGAAATGCGCATCGTGGACGCGTGCCAGTAGTTGCCGTATTTGTCGGCAATCGTGCTGCCGTGGCCTGCGCCGGTCATAAACCCGCCCGGCTTGGAGGAAAACGGGTTGGACGCTTGCAGCGTGAACGGTCCCAGCGGGGACTTGGAGGTGTACACACCATCGGCGTAGGTGTTGTACTGGGTGCCGGGGCAGGCGTATTGCAGATAATACGTACCGTTGTGCTTTGTCATAAACGCGCCCTCAATGTAGGGCTTGCCGACGGCGTTGAACATAGCGGTCAGCACCTCGGCGTTCAGCCCCGGCATCTGCGTCATCTGGGGCGGCAGCTCCAGCTTGCCGGTTGCCTCGTTATAGAAAGGCTTCATGGCTTTGTAAAGCACGCTTGCCTCTTTATCCACAATCCCGTTGTTACCGGGGCGCTCATAGCCCAGTTCTTCTTCGCGCCCGAAAATCAGTTCTTTCTTTTCTCCGATGGGCGTCATGGTATCGGGGTCAAGCTCCACGCCCCAGATGGGCGAGGTGTTGGAGCAGCCCCAGTAAAAATATACACGCCCGTCATCATCGCAGAACATATCGGGATCCCAAAAGGCGAACGGGGCGCTGACCTCGGTAAACGGCTCGATCAGTGGGTCGGCGGTGCGCAGAATAGGACAGTTGCGCCCCTTGCGGCTGGCAGAAAAATACAGGTAGTCGCCGACTTGGCGCACATCAGGTGCGTAGTCGTAAATCAGCAGATCGGGGTCGGCGTGGAAGTCCCAGTGCAGCAGATCGTCCGAGTACCAGAACCCTGCCGACATAGAAACAAACAGGTAGTATTTGCCCTTGAAGTACACCAGCGTCGGGTCGGCGCCTTCGCGGAAGCCCGCGGCGCGCTCACCCTCCTTCACGTGCTGGTAGCGGTAGCCCAGATCCAAGGGGTTGCAGTAGGTTTTCATCGTATTATACATCCTTTTTGATGCCCTGCAAAACGCGGTTCAGCTGCTTGATGCTCTCGGCATCTGCGCCGGCCTGCTTGAGCATTCCCTCCACGGTCATGCGTTGCATGGCGCGCTCCATCATGGCAACCAGCGCCGGGTTATCCTTGACGGCGGCAGCTACATCACCGCGGGCGGCAGCCGCCTTGTCGGTGATGGCCTTCAAGACAGGCCCCACCTTGGCGTCCGCCATGGCAGCGGCCATATTGTCCTTGACGCTCCAGCAGGTTTCGTCCAGCTCGCCGTCAAACCAGTTGTTCACGACCTGGCGGTTGGACATCGCGTAGGCGGGGTTCGGCTCTGTAGCCTTGTTGACCAGAATCACGCTGGAATACGCCCCCGCGCGGGCCTCAATGCTGTGCTTGCCGGTGATGGGCACATTGAAAACAAACACTTTGTCGCCTTTTTTCGTTTCGACAAGGTGCCCGTCCTTGTACAGAGAAACCTCCGGCAGGTTGGAGTATACTCTGACCTCGGTCACATCCTCCGTGCGGTCCACATAGCGGCTGCCGCAGGTATGTACAAAGGGCTGCTTGCTCCAGTAGGCCTTGTACAGGTAGAAGGCGTCCTTCTTGATTTTGCGGTCAAAGGTGACAAGTCCTTTCTGGTTCTCGCCGTTTTTGCCGCCCTCATCGCGGCCATCGGCAGCAAAGTCGAACATATTCCAGACATGGGTCGCCCACAGCCACGGGCGGTCGGCAATCATTTTTGCCATGTGCTCGTGGTAGACACACTGGTAGGTTTCGGTATAGTCGCCCTTTTCGGGGTGGGCGCTCTGGTAGGCGGGGTTTGCGTCCGCGCCGTACTCCGAAAAACCGATGCAGCGGTCGGGATATTTGGCGTGGTAGGTATCAAAAAAGTCGTCGTTCTGGTCCAGTTCACCCAGATACCAGCCAAAATACAGGTTGTAGCTGTTCACATCGGGGATTTCCAGAATCGGGCTGGTAATCTCCAGCATAAAGACATTCGCCATCGTGGTCGGGCGGGTCGGGTCGAGCTTGTGCGCCAAATCATTCAGGGCGCGGTGGTTTTCCAGCAGCTCCTCATTGACAGCCGATGCGGCAGTAATTTCGTTGGACAGCCCCCAAACGGCAATACAGGGATGGTTGTAGTTCTGAACAATCAGTTCTTCCATCTGGGTCAGCGTGTTGGCGCGCCCGTTGTGCATATGCATCGTGATGTAGGGGATCTCGGCCCAGATGACAAGACCCTTTTCGTCGCACAGGTCATAGAATGCCTGCGCGTGCTGGTAGTGGGCAAGGCGGATGGTGTTGGCGCCCATCTCCAGAATCAGCGCCATATCCTCTTCCATCATCTCTTTGGTGATGGCTACACCCGCACCCTTGCGGTCCTGATGGCGGGAGACACCGCGCAGGGGATAGGGGTGGCCGTTCAAAATGAAGCCCTTCTGCGGGTCAATCTCAAACTTGCGGCAGCCGAAGCGGGCGGTCTCGGTCTCGCCATTGTCCAGCCGCGCAGTTACGGTGTAGAGATACGGGTCATCAAGACCGTCCCACAGGCGGGTGTGCTCCAGCGTGAACACGGCTCTGGCGGTGCCGTCCTTGACGGCGGCGCTCGTCTGCTGGCCGTCAAGCGTGAAGTTGACGCTCTGCGCGCCGACAACGAACGCCTCAACAGTCACCTCACAGCGGCGCTCGGCAAGGTCAATCACAGCAGGCGTGACCTTGACGGGCACAGCGCCGTTTTCGGCAAGGGCAAAGTGTGCAGCGGGCACAACATGCAGCGTTACATCGCGGTAAATGCCGCCGTAGAAGGTGAAGTCGGCCTTCTGGGGGTAGACGGTGTCGTTGTCGCTGTTGTCAACAGAAACAATCAACTCATTTGCACCATCGTGCAGGGCATCGGTGATGTCCACACGGAAGGTGGAGTAGCCGCCCTTGTGCTCGGCCACTTTCTCCCCGTTCAGGCTGACAACTGCAGTCATAGCAACGCCGTCAAACTGCAAAACCGCGCGGTCGCCATCGGACAGCTCCGGTTTCTCCAGGTTACGGGTGTAGCTGCAGGTGCCGCGGTAGTAGTCGTTGCCGCCGTCCTGACCGTCTACAGCGTTCCAAGTGTGGGGAAGGGTGACCGGTTCGTCATGACCTTCCTTGGTAAAAGTCCAACCGGTGTTCAACAGAATTGCTTTGCTCATGGCTTGAGCTACACTACCTTTGATTCGTCAATTGCAGCTGTCGAGGATGATGGCGAGAAAATCACGCTGGATGTAGCAGTTAAAAATACCGGCGATACAGCAGGAAAATATGTTGCAGAAATTTTCTATGAGCCGCCGTATTATAACGGTGGCATCGAAAAGGCAGCAGCAAATCTTGTGCAGTACGCCAAGACGGAAATCCTGCAGCCCGGCGAAGCACAGACCCTGAAGATCACCTTCCGTTATGAGGATATGGCCTCCTATGATTCGAACGGCATCAAGAGTGCGAATGGTGCGTATGTACTCGAGGCAGGCGACTATAAGATCAATCTCTGCTCGGATTCTCATACGATCCTGGATACCTATGTTGCTAAGGTGGACAAGGACGTCATCTATGACGATGCACATGATGGTGCTCGCTCCACAGATCAGGTGGCTGCTACAAACCAGCTCACCTTTGCGCAGGGAGATGTGACCTATCTCAGCCGTGCCGATGGCTTTGCCAACTATGCAGAGGCTACCGCTGCGCCTGCAAACCATAGCCTGAGTGCACAGGCACTGGCAGACTATGCAAGTGCAGCAACCTTTGATGCGGCAAAATACGATGACCCCAATGCTGTGATGCCGACCACCGGGGCGAATAACGGGTTGAAACTTGCTGATCTGACCGGCGTTGCTTACGATGACCCCAAGTGGGAGCAGCTTCTCGATGAACTCACGGTCAATGACTTGTTCAGCCTTACGGCAGACGGTGGTTACCATACCGTTGGTGTTGAATCCATCGGCCTGTCCGCAACGGAGGACTGTGACGGCCCGACAGGTGTGCACAGCAACTACAATCCTGCCGCAGGTCCGAGCTATCCCGGTTCTGTGATGCTGGCATGTACCTGGAACCAGCCGCTGGCCAAGGCGCGCGGTGAACAGATTGCAAAGGAATGTGCTGAAATCAACTGTACAGGCTGGTATGCACCTGCAATGAATATCCACCGCAGCGCATTCGGCGGGCGTAACTTTGAATACTATTCCGAGTGCGGCGTTCTCTCCGGGCTGACCGCAGCTGCAGAGGTGTCCGGCGCAACCGAAAATGGTCTGATTTGCTATGTGAAGCATTTTGCCTTCAACGATCAGGACAACTATCGTCAGAATAACATCTGCACATGGCTGAATGAACAGTCTGCCCGCGAAATTTACCTCAAGGCGTTTGAACAGCCGATCAAGGCAGGCGGCATGGGCGTTATGACCTCTATGAATGCGGTCGGTCCTGTCTGGGCCGGTGGCTGTAAGGCTCTTTTGACGAACATTCTGCGTGATGAATGGGGCTTCCATGGCGCTGTCATTACAGACGCAGTCGTCAGCGCATGGTATATGGACGGTAATCTGGCAATTCGTACCGGCGGCACGAAGATGCTGGCGTTTAACATTACGAATGAGTTCTACCGTGATTTGAACTCTGTCGGTACGGTAACGGCTATGCGCAATGCGGCGCACGGCACGCTGTATGCATTGGCAAACTCCTTCGCTGTGACGCGTGCGGTATCTGTGCCGAAGTGGGTAAAGACGACCTACGCAGTGGATGCAGTTGTTGCAATCATCCTTGTCGCTTGGGAAATCTGCGCAATCCGCAAATACCGCAAGGCAAAAAAAGAGGACGAGGATACTGAGCAATAAGATGTCTTATGAAAGATAAAAGGAATACAGCAAAAACAGCCAATCAGGATATAATGCAGTGGATCCGTGAGGGAGGCTTGTTCGTAATTGTATGCAACCTCATTACGGTGTTTAAGTACATATTGCTGCAGTTCCTGCCTGCTGCTTTTGCAAATATGCCCAAGGTGGATTTTGGCTGGCCGGGAATCGAAGTGACTATGCTGGGAGCAACCTTCAAATGGAACATTTTGGGCTATGACGCAGAACATGGTGGTTTGCCTTATTTTTGCGCTTATATGATAGCCATGATACTGGGTGAGGTTATCAATTTCCCAATACAAAGAAATGTCGTTTTCCGCAGCAAGGGGAATCTTACCCGGCAGATCGTTTGGTATGCGGTTGCATTTTGCGTAATAACCTGTATTGTAAATTCTATAAACTGCATTTGGGTCGCAACAGCTGCGCGATATGTGCCGGATTTTATTTACAATATTGGTACAACGGTATTGAACGGCGGTGTTTCCATGGTAATCTTCTTTTTCGTCAACAAGGTCATTTTCCCAACCAGCGATTAAGACGACGTCTCTTATCTTCTACAGGAATCACCTGAGCGCAGCGATGATGCGTTTGCCCGCTCAGAAAGCGTAAAACACGCCCGGACAGTTTGCACTTGTGCAGCTGTCCGGGCGTGTTGTTGTTTTTTGCAAGACCGCCAAAAGCAAGCGGCTGAAACTGTGCAATACTGCTTGTGTGAGGAAGGCACTCGGCGTGCTGCTGTGCCGGTCACAGGCTGATCATCCAGCTGCATCTTCTGAACATGACAAGCGAGACGGCCAAGCGGAAAATCTCCTCCTGTGTAAGCAGTGTATATCTGGAAGCAGTAGAAGAAGCCCAGAACGAAGGTGGCCAATCTTTGCCTCGTTGACGATCTTTGACATGATTCGGAGAAAATGCAGGGAGGCTGCTTGCGTCAAAATTGATAAAGCAAAAGTTGACTTTTGTGCTGATTTCGAATACGATATAGGCACAAAAATATGGTGGTACCAGTGGTGAATATAAGTAGCTCGGCACAGGTGCAGGAGATTCTGACCCGCGCAGCTTGCGGAGCATTCGCCAATGGTGGGGAGGCGGCAGAATGAATTCTTTTTCGGTAGAGCAAAAAAGAGTAGATGTATTCGAAAGTGCCGCGCCAAACAAGCCGGTGATTTATCTGAATACCTATGGGCGCGAGGGAGCACAGATCTTTCAGTATTTGACAGACATCGGCTGTCAGGATTTTTCGCTGGTTGCAGTCAGTAAGCTGGAATGGAATCATGATATGGTGCCATGGGATATTCCGCCCATATTCAAAAATGGTGCATCATATACCAGCGGAGCCGATGAGTACCTGCGCCTTCTGATAAACCAAATTATACCGAAAGCAGAAAGTCTGTTGCAGGGGACCCCCGCCTGGCGGGGAATTGCGGGATATTCACTGGCCGGACTGTTTGCACTGTATTCTATTTATCAGACGGACGCCTTTTCGCGAGTTGCGAGTGTCTCCGGCTCGCTGTGGTTTCCGGGAATTAAAGAGCATGTCGTTTCCCGTACACCCGTGAAAAAACCTGCCGATATCTTCTTTTCGCTGGGCGACCGGGAGTGCCGCACCCAGAATTCGCTTCTAAGATGTGTTCAGCAGAATACCGAATCCATCGAAAGATATTACCACGAGCAGGGAATAGATACGACCTTCCAATTAAATCCCGGCAATCACTTTAAAGATGTGGTACAGCGAACAGCAGCAGGACTTCAGTGGCTATTGAGCAGAGAATATGACCCATGAAAGATGTAGTATAATGGGATATAAAGTTTTGTGCACTGATTAGTTAGCTCAAACAGCTATTCCGTAATCTAAATTGCTTATAAAAGAATCACCACACAATTCTAAGAGCCGCTGCGGCTGTGTTTAGAATTGTGCGGTGATGTTTTTATCCAGCTAACGCCCACGCGCCCATAAGAACCGTCACAAACAGGATGTTGGAAACTGTGAATAACGCAAAATACCGGCCTTTTTGTAACGGCAACTCCCTTGCAATTTCGCGATACGAGATCAGGCTGGCCATTGAGGCAATCAGCGTGCCAAGGCCGCCAAGATTTGTGCCGATGATCAGGGCGCGGATATTCTCTGTAAATCCCGAAAGCAGGATCGCCGCAGGCACATTGCTGGTTACCTGTGAGGCAAGCACAGAAACCCATACCTCGTGGCCGGTAAGAATATGCTGCAGCCATCCGGAAAAGGCGGCAAAACGCCCCAGATTGCCAATAAAGATAAAGAGCGCAACAAAGGTAAGGATCAGCGAATAGTCCACACGGCATAATGTGTTCCGGTCTGCCAAAAGCACACAGGCCAGAACCACAGCAAACGCGATACCATAGGGCAGAACACGCAGTACTACCAACAGACAGAGCACAAATAAAATACTGTACAGCGATAATAGTGCCTTGTTCGGGCTTGCAGCAGCCGCAGAATGAGCTATGGAGATCTTTGCGCCACGGTGGCACAGCCCCACTGCCCATAGCGCAAGAAGTGCCAGCGACAGGATGGAGTAGGGGAGCATCAGCAAAACAAAAGAACCCATATCCATTCCGCTTTTTCCATACAGGTACAGGTTTTGCGGATTACCAAGAGGTGTTAGCATACTGCCGAGGTTTGCGGCTATCGTCTGCATGCAGACGATGGGAAGCAGCAGCTTATCCCGAACGGCAGCATCCAAGCTGTTTACAACAACAAATGTGAACGGAACAAAGGTAAGCAGCGATACATCATTAGTGATCACCATGCTTGAGAAAAAGCACAGCCCCACCAGAACAGCGGTCAGCTGAAGCGTTGTGCGGGTATGGGACAGCAGCGCGCGCCCAAGCCGATCGAAAACGCCCTGCCCCCGCAGCCCGGCCATGACGGTCATGAGTGAGAACAGGATCGCAAGCGTGCGAAAATCAATATAACCAAGATATTCTGCATCCGGAAGAACGAAGCAGGATGAAACCAAAGCCAGACAGGCAGCAATGCTTAGAACAGGCTCTTTTTGAAAAACGCGTTTTATCGCCATGGCAGGAAGCTCTTTTCCGTAAAGGCAATACCGCACAATTCCCGCCTGACGGCTCAAGCACCGCTCCGGCGGCTGCGGCACGGCATCTGCGTTGTCAAAATGCTCGATAATGTCGGGTTGCGGTACCCGCATCGTGCTTCGGGGGCAAAA
>OBAF01002008.1_pt1 | contig 10552 bp, 10 predicted proteins | sample 1517851 | NCBI WGS metagenome assembly OBAF01 (sample SAMN04571706, study PRJEB22368) | human gut metagenome | biome: human gut; material: stool | host: Homo sapiens | place: Luxembourg | collected 2012-10-19 | reverse complement strand
CATTCCAGCACCACAAAGCTCTCGCCCATGGCGTCGCGGAATTTTGCGGGGAAGTTCAGCCGCCCCTTGGCATCGATGGTGTAATCATAACGGCCAAAAAACACGCGCTGCTCCCCCTTTCAGGGGCGTTTTCAGGGTGTATGCCCTACTTTTACCCACTTTGCCCCACTGATACATCTTTATTGTAGCAAATCAAGCCTGTGAATGCAAGGGTTTTCGGGCGGCTTTTTGCCGCAAAAGTCCACAAAAAAAGTCCCTGTGAGCCGTCATTTTTGCTCGCAGGGACTGCATTTTTCGCAATGTGTGGAATTTGTGTGGAAAGTTGGCCGTTATCAGCCGTTTTTCTTGGCGTTCTGGCGCAGGCTGTTGCGGATGTTTTTGACCTGTGCGGCGTTTTCCACCATGGTGTCCTCGGTGGTGCGCAGCATATTCTCGCAGTAGTCGGTCACGGTCTGGCGCAGGGTGCGCGCCTCGGTCTGGGCAGCAACGGTGATCTCAGCCGCGCGCTGCTGGGCGGCCTTGACGATCTCGGCATCGCTGACCAGAATGCGGGCGCGCTCCTCGGCTTTTTTTACAATGGCCTGTGCCTGTGCGTTGGCGCTGTCCACGATCTGCGCCCGGTCGTTCACGATCTGCTGCGCCTGCCGCAGTTCGCCGGGCAGCGCAGCCCGCACCTCGTCCAGATAATCCCGGATCTGCTCCACATCCACGATGCGCTTGCCGCCGGAAAGGGGCACATTTGCGCTCTCTTCCAGTGCATCCTCAATGGTATCCAAAAGCTCGTTCACGTTCATAAGGCTTCTCCCTCCTGCTCAGCGGCGGGCTGCATGGGCTTTGTGTACTTCCACAGCAGCACCTTGCCGTATTTATACTGTTTCTGCAGGGTCAGACTGCCCGCCTGCGCGGGCAGCACGATGCCTGTTTCGCTCTCGCACAGCACGATGCCGCCGGGGGCAACGCACTTTTCCACGGCGGGCAGGATCTTTTCCAGCGTGCCGCCGCGGAAGGGCGGGTCCAGCAGCACCAGATCGAACTGCTCCCGGCAGGCCGATAAAAACCGCGCAGCCTCGCCGATATTCACCCGGCTGCGGTCAAACACGCCGCAGGCCTTGCAGTTGCGCATCACGATGCTTACGGCCTCCCGGCTCTCGTCCAGAAAGACGCACCGGGCCGCACCCCGGCTCAGCGCCTCAATGCCCAGCTGGCCGCTGCCGGCATACAGATCCAGCACCCGTGCCCCGGGCAGGTCGAACTGTACGATGCTGAACATCGCCTCCTTCACCTGCGAGAGGGTGGGGCGGGTGACATCGGTGCCGGGCAGTGCTTCCAGCCTGCGGCCCCGGGCTTCTCCTGCGATCACGCGCATGATGTTACCTCCTTGCCATAGCTGCCGCCCCCGCGGCAGCCAGTTTGAACTCTTTCGTATCCTTTATTATCTCCCAACTGCATAGCATTGTCAAGAGCCCGCATTGCGCTGCGGGCGGCTTTGTGCTACAATCATAGCAGCAATATTGCGCATTTTACGGCGCATTTCAGCAAAGGAGAGTATACAGCATGAAAGTTCTGCTCATCAACGGCAGCCCCCACGAGAAGGGCTGCACCTACACCGCCCTTTCCCTTATTGCCGGGGAGCTGAAGGCACAGGGCATTGAAACCGAGATTTTGCACGTCGGCGGTCAGCCCGTGGGCGGCTGCATCGGCTGCGGCGGCTGTGCCGCAGGCAACGGCTGCGTGTTTGGCGGCGTGGTCAACGAGGCCATCGAGAAGGCCAAAACTGCCGATGGCTTCGTGTTCGGCAGCCCGGTGCACTATGCATCCGCATCCGGTAACATGACCAGCTTCATGGACCGCCTTGCCTACGCGGGCGGCAGATATCTGGCCTACAAGCCCGCCGCCATCTGCTGCTCGGCCCGCCGTGCAGGCACCACCACCACGCTGGACCAGCTGGTAAAGTACCCGCAGTTCTTCCACATGCCGCTGGTGAACGGCTCCTACTGGGCCATGGTGCACGGCTCCAACGCCGAGCAGGTGCTGCAGGATGCCGAGGGCTGCGCTGTAATGCAGGAGCTGGGCCGCAACATGGCATGGCTGCTGCACTGCATCGAAGCAGGCAGGGCCGCAGGCTTTGAACACCCGCAGAACCCCAAGCGCCCTATGACCAATTTTATCCGCTGATTGGAAAATCAATTTCTGATCCAGAGGCTCAGAACAGTCCGTAAGCTGCTCTGAGCCTCTTTTTCTTTGCAGTCCACGCCATTTCGTGCCAAAAACAGCAAAAAACCTTTTTCAAAGCGCCTTCCGCTTCTTTTTTCGTTCATAAGTTTGTGTTACTATAAGATGTAAAGTGATTTTAGCAGGATGGAGACCCTTGTATGGAACACTACGATTGGAACGAAGGCTGGCTGTTCACGCCCCGGTTCGACCCGGCACTGGTGCGGCCGGAGTGCGGACTGGAACTGGAACCGGTGCGCATCCCCCACACTGTGCGGGTGCTGCCCTACAATTACTGCAACGAAAATGAATACCAGTGCCTGTGCGGCTACCGGCGGGAGTTTTTTGCACCCAGAGAGTGGGCAGGCCGCACTGTTCTGCTCACCTTTGGTGCCGTTGCCCATGACGCGACCGTGTTCTGCAACGGGCGGCGGCTGTTCCACCACGCCTGCGGCTACACCGCCTTCACGGTAGATCTGACCAGCGCTTTGCATCTGGGTCAGAAAAACGTGGTGGCTGTGCGCTGCGACAGCCGTGAGGATCTGAACATTCCTCCCTTTGGCGGGCAGATCGATCACCTGACCTACGGCGGCATCTACCGTGCCGTCAGTCTGGACATCAAGGAACCCGCCTATCTGCGGGATGTGTTCATCGAGGCAAAGGCCGAGGGCGATTTCCGCATCTATACCTCCACCGTGGGTGAGACGGTAGGCTGCACCCTGCAGGCCGAGATCCGCAGCCCTTCCGGCAGCCGCGCCGCCTACAGCGGCGAGCTTTCCCTGCCCATCACCGGCGTGCTGAACGGTGTGCACCCGTGGAGCATCGAGCATCCCACCCTGTACACCCTCACCGTACAGCTGATCCGCCCCGGCTCTGCCGGTCTGCCGGACCGTGTGCTGGACGAAAAGACCATCCGCTTCGGCTTCCGCACCGTGCAGTTCGTGGCAGGCGGGCTGTACCTGAACGGTCAGCGCGTGGAGCTGCGGGGCCTGAACCGCCACCAGAGCTACGCCTATCAGGGCTATGCCATGCCGGACAGCATCCAGCGGCTGGATGCTCAGATCCTGAAAAAAGACCTTGGCTGCAACGCAGTGCGCACCAGCCATTCCCCCCAGAGCCCGGCGTTTCTGGATGCCTGCGATGAGCTGGGCCTGTTGGTGTTCACCGAGATGCCCGGCTGGCGGTACATCGGCGACGAGAGCTGGAAGGCGCAGGCCTTGCAGAACTGCCGCGAAATGGTATGCCAGTGCCGCAACCACCCCAGCATCTTTTTGTGGGGTGCCCGTGTGAACGGCAGCGCCGACGACGAAGCGTTTTATAAGCGCACCAACGAGGCCATCCACCGGCTGGACCCCACCCGTCCCACGGCAGGCGCGCGGAACCACCGCAAGAGCCAGCTGCTGGAGGATGTTTACGCCTACAACGATTACTCTTACCGTGGGCGCGGTGCCGCCTGCGAAGCCCGCGCCGCGGTGACTTCCGACCCCCGCAAAGGCTACCTCATCAGCGAGTTCGGCGGGCAGCAGCTGCCCACCAAGCCCTTTGACGACGAGACCCACCGGCTGGTGCAGGCTCTGCGCTATGCCGCCGGGATCAACGATTCCATTGCGCAGCAGGGTGTGGCCGGCAGCTTTGGCTGGTGCATGACCGATTACAACACCCACCGGGAATTTGGCAGCGGCGACCGCATCTGCTACCACGGTGTGATGGATATGTTCCGCAACCCGAAGCTTTCGGCGGCGGTATATGCAAGCCAGAAAACGCCGCGTTCCCCCTCGGACATCGTGCTGGAAGTCTCTTCCGGCATGGCACTGGGCGACCTGCCCGGCGGCGTTCCCACGGCCTGCTGGGTGTTCACCAACGCCGAAAGCGTGCGGCTGTACCGCGGCAACGACTACATTGCCGAGTTCACGCCTGACCGGCACGGCCGTTTTGCCGCCATGATGCATCCGCCCATTGAGATCAACGATTTTGTGGGTTCTTTGTTGGAAAAGTACGAGGGCATGGACCCAGCCTCCGCCCAGATGGCAGCCGCTATCCTGAACGAGATGCGCCGGGATGCCATGGAGCTTTCGCCGCTTTCCAAGGCGCGGATGCTTTCGCTGCGGCTGAGCTGGAACGAAGTAGCCCGCATGTATTACAAATACATCGGCGTGCTGGGCACACCGTGCGCAGCCTACCGTTTTGAAGCCGTGTGGCATGGCCGCACCGTGCGCACCGTGGTGCGGGAACCGGTGCAGAGCGTCCGGCTGGAATGCACCGTGCACAACCCCATCCTCACCGACGGCCCCACCTGGGACTGCGCCGCTGTCAGCCTGCGCGCCATCGACCAGAACGGCAGCCTGCTGCCCTACTGCGGCGAAGCCGTTCAGCTGAGCGTGGACGGCCCGCTGAAGATCATCGGCCCCAGCGTGGTGCCGCTGCGCGGCGGCATGGCGGGCACCTACCTTGCCACCACCGGCGAAGCGGGCCGCGCCGTGCTGCACTGCCGCATGGAAGGTGCGCTGGATACCGATGCCGTGGTGACCATCCGTTGCCGGGAAGCTTAATTTCCGTCCCTTCATGATAGATTTGCACTCTGTTCAAAATTTCATCATGGTTGACTGGTATCCTAAGAACTGTAAAATAACGGCGGGCGCGCCCGCTTTGATTCCAAAACAAAGGATGCAGGAGTTATGAGAGAAAAATTCCGTCAGTTTATGATCGGCCGCTACGGTACCGATGGCCTGAACCAGTTTTTGAGCATCGCGTCCATCGTGCTGCTGCTGATCTCGCTGCTCACCCGCTTCAGCCTGTTCACATGGCTGGGTCTGGTGCTGCTGGTGCTGTGCTACTACCGCTCGCTCAGCCGCAACATTTCCAAGCGCACGGAGGAGAACTACCAGTACTATGCCCTGAAGGACCGCGTAGACCGTAAGTTCCGCGGTCTGAAGGATCAGTGGGCCAACCGCAAGCTCTACCACTACTACCGCTGCCCCAAGTGCCGTCAGAAGCTGCGTGTGCCCCGTGGCCGCGGCCGCATCCAGATCTCCTGCCCGCGCTGCGGCACCCAGTTCATCAAAAAGAGCTGAGCGGCCATGTTTGGTTATGTTGTGCCCAATCAGGCTGCGCTTTCGGACGAAGCACAAAAGCGCTACCGCACCGCCTACTGCGGGCTGTGCCGCCGCATCGACGCACTGCACGGCCTGCGGGGCCGCTTTACGCTGAGCTATGACCTCACCTTCCTGAACCTGCTGCTGTGCAGCCTGTACGAGGGCGAGACCGAAGCTTCTTCCGGCCACGACCGGTGCCCCATCCACCCCTTGGGCGGTGTGGAATGGCGGGCGGCCTCCCCCACCGATTACTGTGCAGATCTGAGCGTAGCTTTGCACTACTACAACGCCGAGGATAAGTGGAAGGACGACCGCAGCCTGCTGGGCCTTGGATATGAAAAGCTGCTTACCGGCTGTAAGCAGTCTGCCGAGAGCCGCTGGCCCCGTCAGTGCAGCGCCATCCGCACCTGTCTGGACAGGCTGGCAGAATATGAAGCTGCCGGGAGCGAAGATCTGGATGCCGTGTCCGGCTGCTTTGGCGCGCTGATGGCTGAGTTGTTCGACTACCGGCAGGATCACTGGTCGCCGGAGCTGCGCAGCATCGGCTTCCATCTGGGCAAGTTCATCTACCTGCTGGATGCCTATGACGATCTGGAGCACGACCAGCGCAAGGGGGCCTACAATCCGCTGAAAGCACTCAGCCAGCAGCCCGGCTATGAGGAAGAGATGAAAGAGATCTTTGAGCTGCTGCTGGCGCAGTGTGCCCAGAGCTTTGAACGCCTGCCCTGCGTGGAGGACGCAGACCTGCTGCGCAACATCCTTTACTCCGGCGTATGGCTCAAATACAACTGCAAAACAGCCAAGCAGGCCCGCAGCCGTGGCTGAATGGCGGCTTTGTCTTGATTTTTCCACGGCAATACGGTAGACTATAAACATTGCGCGGCACTGTGGCTGCGCGAAATGAGACGTGAGGAAGTATATCCATGAGAGACCCCTATGAGGTGCTGGGCGTTTCGCGCGGCGCAAGCGATGATGAGATCAAAAAAGCATACCGCGCCAAGTGCAAGCGCTGGCACCCGGACCTGAACCCCAACGATCCTACCGCCGAGGAGCACTTCAAGGAAGTGCAGGCGGCTTACGATGCCATTACCAAGGGCGAGACCGGCCCCCAGATGGGCGGAAATCCCTACGGCAGCTACCAACAACAGGGTTACGGCCAGCAGAACTACCAGCAGCAAGGTTATCAGAACGGTTACGGCGGTTTTGACGGATTCGATGGCTTTGACCCGTTCGGTTTCGGGTTTGGCTTTGGCGGCTACCAGCAGGGTTACGGCCAGCAGGGCGCAAGCTATTCCGGCTCCGACAGCCCGGAGATGCAGGCCGCCCGCAACTTTGTGGCCAATGGCCGCTATGCGGAGGCCCGCCGCGTGCTGGACGGCATGACCGGCCGCAATGCCCGGTGGTATTATCTGTCCTCCCTCGCAAATCAGGGCTTGGGCAACCGCATCGATGCGCTGCAGGATGCCCGCCGTGCCGTGCAGCTGGACCCGGGCAACACCGAGTACCAGATGCACCTGCGCCGGATGCAGAACCCCGGCCAGACCTACCGCACCACACAGGCCACCTACACCAGCCCCGGCGGCCTGATGCAGTGGTGCTGGAGCATGATCCTGCTGAACCTGCTTTGCAACTGCTGCTGCGGCGGCTGGGGCTTCCATTTCCGCATGTGATCCCGTTTTTCTCATAAGATACAGCAAGACCCCGCACCTTCTGGTGCGGGGTCTTGTTTTTGCTTTACGACATCACTTTACGGTGATGTTGCGGCTGATCTTGCTGCAGGAGTAATTGCCGCCGATCTCTGCCGTCTGCACATAGGTGCCCGGCTCTGTGGGCAGCTCGCTGGTGGCATCACTGCCCCAGCCGGACTTCTTGTAGCTGTAGCGGATCTTATCGGTGGGCACCACCTGACCATCCACTTCCAGCACAGCCGCTTCATTGAAGCTCTGCAGCTCTTCGGCGGTCATGGGCTTTTCGGCCTGCTGTGCCCAGTACATGCGCACGCCGTTTGTCTTGGGCTTGATCTTGAACATGGCAAAGCCTGCGGTGTTCATATCGCTGCTTTCCAGCGCCAGTGCACCGGCCACATAGTTGCCGGCATCCACCGGCTGCTCGTCCAGATAAATGCGGCTGAACGCGCCCTCCGGCAGATACTTGCGGATCAGGTTCAGCGCAAGGCGCAGGCCGTTGGACACCTGATCGATGGTAGGCACATAGAAGTGCAGTACATCCATCACCGAGACGGCCTCATCGGCCACCCGCAGCAGCACGCTGACATCGTTGCCGTCGATCAGCTGCTTGAGGTAGCTGTACACATTGAACTCCTCTGCCTGATCCGGTGTCTTGGACATCTTCTTGGGCAGCGGGATCATCTTGAGCAGCGTGCGGATCTTATCCGACAGCACCAGCGTCACATAGCCATTCGCTTCGCCGCCAACGCCCACCACAACACCGATATACTGGGTATCGGCAGGGTTGGTCTGCACCTCCAGCTTGTAGTTGGAGCCATAAACAAGGTCGCCCGTGGCTTTGAGCCGGATGGAAACCATATCATTCTGCTGCTCCAGCGCTGCATTTTCCTGCGGCAGAGCTGCTGCAGCAAACACCGGCGTTGCTGCCGCGCTGAGCATGAACACTGCTGCCAGTGCAAGAGCTATCAATCGTTTGGCCTTCATTGCTTAAGACCTCCTTATTCTATAAAGGGATCGCACAGCCGCGCCCCACGGCACACTGCGTCGGGAACCGGCATGATACCATGCCTGTTGCACCTCGATTTTACCGCAAAACGCTGTTTTGGTCAATAACGTGATTCAAGTAATTCAATTTTTTTATATTTTATGCAAAAAAGAGGAACCTGCCCTCTTCCAGTGGTTTCTCCCTCAAGTTCATTCATCAATAAAATATTCCGGGTGGACGCTGCGGGCCTGCGCCACCGACTGCTTATACCGGCTCAGGTGGCTTTCCAGCGCTTCGCTCACGTCGTCCGTGCTGCCGTGCAGCAGTGCTTCCAGAATTGCCGTGTGCGAGGAGCAGACCGACTTGTTTTCCTCGGTCTGCAGGCTGAACTTGCGGATGCGCTCCACATGCTGCAGGCTGGCCAGCATGTGGTCGTAGTGAGCTTCCATGCCGCACAACTCAAAGGATTTGCGGTGGAATGCATTATCCAGCTCCAGCATACGGGCAGTGCGGTCCGGCTGGCTCATATCCGCTTCCAGCACACGGTATGTCTCAATGTTGCTGCGGTATTCTTCCTCCTGCCGGGGTGTCACATGGCCGCGCAGCCGGTTCAGGATCTCTTTTTCCAGTGTATAGCGGGCAAACTGCTCCATCTCCATCAACTTCAGGTTGATGGGTGCCACATGGGTGCCGCTCTGCGGTTTGATGTCCACCATGCGGGCCAGATTGAGCATCAGCAAAGCCTCCCGCATGGGCGTACGGCTGATGCCCAGCTCTTCGGCCAGCTCCCGGTCATTCAGCGGATCACCGGGCTTCAGCTCCATCGTGATGATCCGGCTGCGGATCGTCTGGTATGCCGTTTCGCGCGCACTCAGTAATGGCATGTGGTCTCTCTCCCTTCAACCTCCGGTGTAAAGCAAAAATTGATATACTAGTATTGAAGTTATCAAGACCATATTACCCAACCACAGGGCGGCTGTCAAGTGTGGCTGCAACTAAAAATCGCCAACATTTTTCTCTGTTTTGTCAAGACAGGCCCCATGGCAGCACAAAAGCCCTCCGGGTGAAGGGCTTTTGCTGCGTTTACTTTTTAGCGGAACGGTACACCACCGGCACCCACACAAAGGCCACGGCCAGACCGCACACCACATCAATGATGGAGTGCTGCTTGGTGAACACGGTGGACGCACAGATCAGTGCAGCCCACACCCAGGCCAGAATTTTCAGGGCCGGGCGCTCCTTTGCCAGCTTGCTGTGGCTGAACGCCAGTGCCATGCAGGCCGAGCTTTGGCAATGGATGGACGGGCACACATTGACCGAGGCATCCGCCCTCCAGATCAGCTGCATGATGCTCATTGCAATGTTGCTGCGGCCCACCGCATCCACTGTGGGGCGGATATCCAGACCGTTGGGCAGCAGCATGTACAGGATCAGGCAGAAGGTCATGCCGGAAAACATGGTCAGGCAGAGCTTATCGTAGCTTTGGGTGTCGCACCACCACAGCAGGGCCGTCACACCAGCCAGCAGCACAAACCAGCTGCAATACGGAAAGATGAACCACTCATTGAAGGGGATCCGGTCATCAAGCGGGGCGTGGATGATATATTTGGGATCTTTGATGGTCAGATCCAGCCAGAAGAACCAGATCAGATACACCACCCAGTACAGCTGGAACCACAGGTGCGGGCGGCGCCGGCTCCACAATTGTTTGGGATTCATGGTATTTCTCCTATATTTTCAATGTGATAAGATATGATTATACCACATCACGCCATCTTGCGCAAACCTTTCCGGTGCGATAAAATAAAAAGAGTGTTGTAAACTTGCGCTCTGTTTTTGAGCGTACCTATTATAAAAGGAGCCATTATGTTGCAAAGCTTTCCCCTTGTCCGCCTTGCCGCGCTGGATCTGGACGGCACCCTGCTGAACCGGAACAACGAGGTCACCCTTGCCACCCGTCAAGCCATTGCCCGCGCTGTAGAGCATGGCGTGGTGGTGGTGCCCGCCACAGGCCGCCCGCTGGCCAGCCTGCCGCCTGTTGTGGCAAAGCTGCCCGGCATCCGGTATGCCATCACCTCCAACGGTGCCGCCGTGTGGGACCTTGGTGATGACCCCATGGGTGCTGTGCACAGCCGCTATGCCAACGCTGCCCAGCGCCACACCAGCGAACCCGCCTGCCTGCTGCACCGCCTGATGCCGACAGAAGTGGCACGGGAAGCTTTTGACCTGTTCCAGCAGTACGATGGCGAGCTGAGCGTATTCAGCGACGGCCTTGCCATCAAGACTCCGGAGGGCATTGCAAAGCTCACCTCCCGCACCGCCCACTTTCTCTCCTCCGAGGCGCGGCAGAACCTGACCGACGGCCGCTTTACCGTCATTCCCGGCATCGAGAGCTGGATGTCCCGCCATGCGCACGAGATTGAAAAACTGTGCATGTTCTTCGACAGCACCGAAAAGACCGCCGCTGCCCTGCCAAAGTTTCAGGCTATCCCGGGCGTGGCCGTGGTGCAGGGTTCGCCGGATAACATTGAAGTGACCGCTGCCGGTGTGGATAAGGGCAGTGCCCTGCTGGCTCT
>OBAF01002003.1_pt1 | contig 10571 bp, 9 predicted proteins | sample 1517851 | NCBI WGS metagenome assembly OBAF01 (sample SAMN04571706, study PRJEB22368) | human gut metagenome | biome: human gut; material: stool | host: Homo sapiens | place: Luxembourg | collected 2012-10-19 | reverse complement strand
TAATAATTTCTAGCAATACTAATTCCTTTAAGATTATCACTATCACTAAAAGTATCTTTATAAACACTTGGCATATTTTGAGTTAAAATCATCACATTTTCAACACCACTGTCTTTAAAAATTTGATGACCTAATTCAATATTTCCTCCTGTTAAAATAATCTGTGTAATATCACTATTTCCACTAAAAGCTTGATCAGCTATTTTTTCTACTGTTTCAGGAATAACAATTGTCCCACTTGCGCTATCTAAAGTACTTACTAGTATCTTTTCATCATCACTAAAAACCAAATTATTACTTACTGTATAATCATAAGATTCATTATTTTCATTAACTATACTTGTTACAAAACTTCCATAACTCTTTTTAAAATAGTCTAAATAATATTGATCAGGTACGTGAACTGTTGAATCTGTAGGAATATTAGAAAAAGAATGGCTATCTATCAAACACTTACCTTCAAAATAAATATCATGAACATACCACGAAATAGAACTACTAATTGATGTAACTCCTTCAGGAATATAAATAGCATCAGCTATTGGTGTTTGAAGAATCACTGTTTGAGATTTATCCATTAATAATCCATCTTCATTTGAACTAAAATTAGGATTATTTTCATCAACGATATACTTTCCATATAAATCAGGTCCTGTCCAGCCATAACCAAAAGAAATATCATCAACGATCTCTGAAATATAAAAATCACCATTAAATTCTTTTCCAAAAATATCATTTAATTCTACTTTTTTTATACCATCTGGTACATGAATATCAGCATTTAAATCTCCAACATAATTGGTAAAAGCATATTCATAAATTGTCGCAAATATTGGTGAAAAAATCGTTTTATCTTGTAATTGAACAATATATTCCTCTGGTAAATCTACCATTTCTTGAGGAACAAGTGTAATTCTTCCTTTTTGAGTGATTGTGTAGTCAGATTGATCTTCAATAACACTACCATCTTCCTCTTTCCAGCCAATAAACATTTGTGTAGAATCTTGATATGTTGGAATTATTAAATTGTAATATTTTCGTAAATCTTCTGTTTCATTTTTCTTTAAATAAAAATATTTTATTTCTTGTTGATTATAGTCTTGTAAGGAAATACGTGCCTGATAATCAACTTTAAATTCATAAATATATTCTTGCCATGGACTTGATTCATTTAGTCTAAAATAAAATGATACTTTAAAGTTTTCTGTTGCATATTGAGGATAAGAACCTATTTTAAAATTATCATTATAATTTTCTATTCTATAAAGTGTTGGATAGCTATCCCCCTCTTTCCTTTCTGAAACCATCACAACCATATTACAAAGTAATTTCCATGGAGTGATCACACAACCATCATAGAGCATTGTAAGATTGTCAAGATATAAATCTTCTGCAGCCATAAAATGAATATTGTATTTTGCATTTTCTTTTTGTTCAATTCCTGTATTTGGCAAAGAAATGGCATCTTTATAAATCTCATTATTCGATAAATCTGGTAGCGTTGGTTCTGGATCTGGATCAACAATCGGTGTTGTTTCATGATTTGTATTTTTATTTACTTCATCATTAGCGATGCCTGAACTTGCATCTCCTGTAGCAATAGGCATTCCTGTTCCGGGAATGACAACAGTTGCATTTCCATTATTTGTTGTTCCATTTGGATTAACACCTATCGTATTGCCACCATTTGTCCCCATACCTGTTTGTCCATAAATTTTTGTCGGATCCACTCTTCCTTGATTTTTAAATAAATAAGGAGAATTATTAAGATTTGTTTGTGAAATTTTATCTAATGCTTGTTGATTTTCATTAAGATATTGACTTTCATATTGATTTTGATTTGTGTTTGTTTGTTGATTTTGATTTGAAAAAACAACTTGATTATTTTTCAAATCTAAAGCTTGTGATTGTGGTGAGAAGATTGAACTGTTTTGGTAAAGTTGATAAGCAGAAATCGCACATGAAAAAGAAACAACCGTCACAACCACAGCTTTTCCTAAATACGGTACTGATAATTTAAATGTCTTTTTCATTATGCATCTCTCCTTGAAAAATATTCACTTAATTCTTTTTCCATTACATCAAAATCAATAGGCTTTGAAAAATGTCCATCCATTCCCATCTCTTTAGAATAGCGTTTATTTTCTACATATGCATCAGCAGATAAAGCAAAGATAGGAATTGCTTTACCCGATTCCATCGTTCTTATAATTTGCGTTGCTTCATAGCCATCCATTTGCGGCATTTGTATATCCATTAAAATCAAATCATAATAATTTTTAGCATGCTTCTTAAATGTATCAACTGCTTCTTGTCCATTTTCTACACGATCGACAAACGCTCCTTTAGAATTTAATACACTCATACAAATCTCTGCATTAATTTCATTATCTTCAGCAAGCAATATACGCTTTTTCTCAAAACTAAATTGTTCAACAACAACTTCTTTTTCATCTTCATATTCTTGACTTGGAGCAACTGGTAAATTTAAAAAGACTGTAAAATCGGTTCCTTTACCTTCAAGACTATCAACAACTATTTCTCCACCCATCAATTTAACAAGCTGATCTGTAATAGCCATTCCAAGTCCACTACCACCATACTTTTTAGAAATTTCAACTCCTTCTTGTTCAAACGGTCTGAATATATGACTTAAAAACTCTCTTGACATTCCTTTACCTGTATCATGAACACGCATCATAATATTTGCAACCTTATCTTCTTTATACATTTGTCTAAATGTTACTGTAATTTCACCATTATCAGTAAACTTACTAGCATTGGATAATAGATTAACAAGTATTTGCATAATACGTAATTCATCCCCCATAAAATATTTTACATCAAAATCAAAATAATCGATTTTAAATAAAACATTTTTCTTTTCAATTGTTTCTTTAAAAATATTATTTAATTGTGCTTTTAAATGATAAATATTAAATGGTTTACTCTCTAATTCTAATTTTCCTGCTTCCATTCTTGACATATCCAAGACTTCATTGATGAGTGAAAGCAAATACTTAGAAATATCTTCTGCTTGTTGTAAATAGTAGCTTCCTTGTTTAGCATCTTGTTTTGATTGTCTGGCTAATGTCAGCATCCCAATAATTCCATTCATAGGCGTTCTAATTTCATGTGACATTCTTGATAAAAATGAAGCTTTATATTCACTTTCATTTTTAGTTGTTTCTATTTGTTGTAAATAATCTAATTCTTTTAAAACATCTTCACTATGGTCATAAAAAGCAAATAGATGATATTTTCCATGTTCTATTGCAGTAATTGTTAAAATAAACCATTTATTTTCATCCTTCATTTTAAAAGAATATTTAAAAGGTTCTTGTTGATTCCATTGCTTATATTCTTTTAAAAATTGTCGGTAAGTATCATCTTCTACAATTTCTTTTAAAACTTCTATATCAACTTGTATACGTTTTGGTAAAATATGAAATACTTCTTCAAAGTGAGAAGATAAAAATAATACTTTGTAATCTTTCTTTCTAACTAAGACATATACTTGACTTTGATCTTTATAAAAAATATTATTTAAAAACTCTTTTTGAGAAAAGCGAGGATTTTTATGTTTTTTATAAAAAAAAGCAATCGTATTTAATAAAATCACAAGACCAATTACTAAAATAATCAATAAAAAAATTGTCTGACTATTTTTTCCTATTGTTATAATGATTTTTTTCATATAAAAATCCTCCCTTTTAAATTTATATAGTCACCCACTTTTTTATTATAAGGACAATCTCAAACTTATGCAAATTTTCATTTTCTGTTCATATAAAAAATATATACTTTTTAAGAGGTGATTTTATGTTTTCAAATGACAATGAATTAAAAAAATACTTTTATTTAATAAGTTATGCAGGTATTATCTTAGCTATTATTTTAAATTTATCGTCTGTTTTTAGTTTTATTCAATATCTTTGGCAATTAATTATTCCTTTTATAGTTGGTTTTTGTATTGCTTTTATTTTAAATATTATTACAAATCAATTAGAAAAAAGTTTATTAAAAAATGTAAGAAATAAAAGAATGATTTCATTTATTTTAACTCTTATTTTATTTGTTACTTTTTTATTACTTATTTGTTTTATTATTGGGCCAGAACTCGTTCATTCTATTAAAGAAATTGTTAAATTGGCACCTAATGCTTATGATCAACTACTTATTTTCTTAAAAGAAAATAGAAATATAATGAATGGAAGTTTTAAAAATATCATTGATTCTATTATTTCTTTAAATCTTGACTTATCTGCTTTATATAAAACAATTATAAATAATTGGCAAAGTTTATTTCATTCTGGATTTTCTATTTTATCAAATACATTAAGTAGTTTATATACTTTCTTTATTGGTCTTGTCTTTTCAATTTATCTTCTTTTTTCTAAAGAAACATTATCTAGACAACTTAAAAAGACAACAATTGCTTTTATTGGAAAAAATAAAACCGATAAGATTTGTAAGATTATTCAGTTATCAAGTGATACTTTTTCAAGTTTTATTACATGTCAATGCTTAGAAGCTTGTATTCTTGGAAGTATGTTTATTGTTACAATGGGTGTTTTAAAAATGCCTTATGCTATGTTGATGGGAGTAGTTATTGCGATAACTGCATTGATTCCTGTTTTTGGAGCATTTATTGGATGTTTTATAGGAATTATTATGATTGGTATTGTAAATCCAATCCAAGCTATTGAATTTATTGTTTTATTTTTAGTTCTACAACAAATTGAAGGTAACTTTATTTATCCTCATGTTGTAGGAAATTCTGTAGGTCTTCCTTCTATTTGGGTCTTTGTAGCTGTAATCATAGGTGGAAATTTAATGGGAATGTTTTTATTTATTCCTTTAACATCTATTTTCTATACTTTATTTAAAACTTATGTTAAAGATCAATTAAAAAAATAAACATCTTATCCATTAGCCAAGACTCTCATCGTCTTGGCTAATGGATAAGATGTAAAATATCATCTTCATTACTAATATCAAATATATGTTCAACAAGCATATTAAGTTGTTGAGAATTGAATTTATCGATTTTCATCATTAATTCTTTTAGATCCTTCATATAATCCTTGCACTGCTTCTACAAGATATCTTACTTGTGAATTTTTAATCTTTGTTGTATCTATTTCTTTAATATCTACAAAAAAGTATTTCCAATCATTATAATATTTTTCCATACTTTTTGATTTATCCATCATCTCTTGTAGTCTTTGGGGTGCCTTCCAAAAAGAAGAACCTGCATAAAAGACAATCATAATATTAGGCATCAATTTTTTACGTCCACTGATCAATTGATTATAATAATCCAACATTTCATATATTCTTGTTCTAACAACCATCTTTTGATCAATTGTACTTTGATATTCAACTCCCAACACATGCTAGACTCCTTTATGAAGTATCTTTTTAGTAATATCTCGATATCTTTTGATATTTTTAAAATATTTAAACCTTTTTAAGCTACATTATTTTAAATAAAAAAAGAAAAACTAAACCTTACGATTTAGTCTATATCTTCTACTATTTTATTAACGATATCCGTTAGTGTTCCATCATTTTTTACATGATAGTGGCAACTATCTAAATAAAGTTGATGTCTTTCATCAAATAATTGATAAAGTTTTTCTGGTCCATCTTTTAATAATGGTCGATGAGCTGTTTCTACATCTGTTACAATATTATCTACAGGTCGATCAATATAGAAAACAGTACCCGCTTGTTTTAAAACGTCTCTATTTTCTTTTCTTTTGATGACTCCCCCACCTGTAGAAATAATATAGCCGTCAAGCTTTGCCATATCTAAACATGCTTCACTTTCTCTGTCCCTAAAATATTCCTCAGAGATGGCAAACATATCAGGTATTGTACATTGATATTTTTTTTCAATATATTTATCCATATCAATAACTGGCATCTTTAATTTTTCTGATAATAATTTGGAGATGGTTGTTTTACCACACCCCATGATTCCCACTAATATAATATTTTTCATTTTTACGCCCTTTTATAATTTCCCAATACTTTTAACGTTGTACTATTTGCTTTCATTTTATTAATAGCACGTTGAATTCTTTCTTCATGCATATTTCCTTCAAAATCAATATAGAAATAATATTGCCAATATTGTGTTTCAATTGGTCTTGATTCAATACGATCCATATTAATTTGACTTTGTTTAATTGTTTGTAACATGTTATCTAAAGTTCCAACTTGATGAGGTAATGTAAAGATAACAGAAACTTTATCACTTTCTTTTGGACAAATAAGTTCTTTAGAAATCACCATAAAACGTGTTCTATTGTTTTTCTTATTTTGTACATTTTCTTTTAACATTTCTAAACCATAAAGTTTACATGCAAGTGGTGATGCAATGGCTGCTTTAGTTGAATCTTTTGAATCCATTACATATTTAGCAGCCATGGCTGTATCTTGAAATGGTCTTTGTTCAATATAACGATGTTGATATAAAAATTCACTTGATTGTGCTAATCCTTGTGGATGTGAGTAAACTTGTCTGATATCCTCAATCTTTGTCCCTGGAAGTGCCATTAAACATTGACTGAAACCATATTTTCTAATTAAATCATAGTTATCATTAATTGAACCTGTTAAACTATTTTCAATTGGTAAAACACCATAATCAATTTCACCATTTTCTAAAGCCACATAAACATCTTCGAAGTCTCTATAACCAATATTCTTTGTTCCTTCACCAAAGAAATTTTCAACAGCACTTTGTGAAAAAGCACCTGCAATTCCTTGATAACCTACAACAGGATCTTTTTTAAAATCTGTTTTAATATTTTTATCTAATTCAAGTGGTAATAAATCTGATTGATAAGATTTAGAAACTGTCATCATTTCTTGAATAAAACATCTTGCATATTCTTTTAATTGATCATTATTTAAACGATTTAAGTTCTTTTCAATAACTTCTCTTTCTCTTTCAGGTTGGAAAATTTCTAAATGATTTTCAATTTTATATTCAACGACACTTTTTGAAAGAGCCATACGTTTTTCAAAAAGTTCCATTAATTGTTGATCAATTGCATCTATTTCAATTCGGCATTGTTTTAAATCTTTCATACTTATTCCCTCATCATATCAAGTATTCCTAAAGCCATCATTGCTTCTACAACAACAACTGCTCTTTGTACAATACAAGGATCATGTCTTCCTTTTATTTTTAATTCTACATTTTCTTTTGTTTCAATATTAATCGTCTTTTGTTTTTTAGCAATCGAAGGTGTAGGTTTAAAAGTAACCGTACAACTTACAGGCATACCATTTGTAATACCACCAGTAATGCCACCATTATGATTTGTAGAAGTTCTTACATTTCCTTCTTCATCATAATAATAACAATCATTGGCTTCACTCCCTAACATTTCATCAATACTTTCTCCATCGCCAAAAGAAACACTTTTAACGGCTGGAATTGAAAACATCAATGAAGATAAATGACTTTCTAAAGAATCAAAGAAAGGTTCACCTACTCCAGCAGGAACATGTAAAGCAACACATTCAATTTTTCCACCAACACTATCTAAATTTTCTTTTGCTTTTAAAATCGTTTCTTCCATTTTTTCAAAAACATCCTCTTTAATTGTTGGATATTGTTTTTCACTTAATTTTAAAAGCATTTCATCATCTACATTTACAGGGAACTTTTCATCTTTGATTTTTCCAATTGATAAAATATGTGCTCCTATAATAATTCCTTTTTGTTTTAAAATCTGTTTAGCAATATTTCCCGCAAAAACGATTGGGGCTGTAATTCTTCCAGAAAAATGACCACCCCCACGGACATCATTAAATCCTTTATATTTAATATAAGCAGGATAATCACTATGTCCTGGTCGCATATTTGTTTTAAGTAAAGAATAATCTTTAGAATGTTGATCACTATTATAGATGACTCCTGTAAGAGGTGCTCCTGTGGTAATGCCATCTTGTAACCCTGATAAAATTTCTACTTGATCTGCTTCTTTTCTAGCTGTCGACATTTTATTTTGTCCTGGTGCTCTTCTTTTCATATCACGCGAAACTTCATCTAAATCAATTTGAATACCGCTAGGAAGATTGCCAATGGTAATACCAATAGCTTTTCCATGGGATTCACCAAAAATTGTAAGTTCTATATTATTTTTATAAGTTGCCCCCATCGATTTTTCCTCCTAACATCTCGAAATCTTCCCAAAAACTTGGATAAGATTTTTTAACACATTCTTTATTATCAATAATGACTGGTTCCTTACACACTGTTGAAGCAATCGCTAGCATCATCGCCATACGATGATCATCATGACTTGATACATTTCCACCAGTTAAAGTTTCTACACCATCTAATTCCATAGAAGATTCATGTTCAACTGCATGTGCTTTTAGTTTATTCAATTCTTCAACTGTTGCTTGAAGACGATCACATTCTTTAATACGTAAACGTCCGGCATTGATGACTTCACTATGTCCACTTGCAAGTGCTAATGCAAGAGAAACAACTGGAATAACATCAGGGCATTGACTCGCATCCACAGTTGTTGCTTTTAAACCATGACTCACCACTTTAATTCCTTCATCATTTTCCACGATTTCACAATTCATTTGTTTTAAAAAATCAATTGTTGCTTTATCACCTTGTAAAGAATCTAAGTTTAAATCTAATAATGTAACATCATTTCCTAAAGCACCCGCTACTAAATAGAAAGCAGCTTGAGAAAAATCAGATTCCACACGATAATCTTTTGCCTTATATTCTTGTCTACCTCTTACAATAAATTGTTTATATTCATGATTCACAATTTCAATACCATAAAGTTTTAATACTTGTAATGTTAAATCAATATATCCTTTACTTTCAAGTGGTGTCGTAATTTCAATGATTGAATCAAATGATAATAAAGGTAAAGCAAATAATAAACCGGTAATAAATTGTGATGAAATATTGCCTGGAATACGATATAAATCAGGTTTTAATTCACCCACAACATTTAAATCTAAAACATTTTCACGATATAAATAACCAATATTTTGTCTTTCAAAGATTTCATAATAGGTATCTAATGGTCTTTTCCCTAATTGTCCTCTTCCTATAAAACGTACTTTATTTTCTTTAGCAAGAGAAATAGGAACCATGAAGCGAAGCGTTGATCCTGATTCTTCACAATCAATTTGGACTCCTGGCATCGTATTGTTTGTAATTACCATTAATAATAAGATAATCTTCATGTTGTTCAATAATTGTTCCAAGTGCTTCCATCGCACCAATTGTTGCTTTGATATCTTGAGAATATTCAATATGATCAATTCTTGAAATACCTTTAGCAAGACTGGCTGCAATAATCGCACGATGTGCTAATGATTTTGAAGGTGGAACAGATACTTTTCCTTTTAGTTTTGTAGGAATTAACTTAATTTGACTCATTTTATACCCTTTCTTTTTTTAATAAAAATTCTTGATTTGTTTGATAAACATAACTGTTTCCTATTTCTTTTAATAAAACAACAGATAATGAATTATTAATATTCTTTTTATCTAAAGAAATAGCTTGAATAAGATTTTTTGTTTCAACTTGACATTCATATGGTAGATTGTATTTTTGTAAGATTTCTTTAATTTGCATGGAAGATCCTGTTTTTGTCAAATCTAGACTTTCAGCAAGTTTTGTAATTTGATACATTCCAATACCTACGGCTTCCCCATGAGAATATTTTTCATAGTGATAATATTGTTCTATGGCATGCGCATAGGTATGACCAAAATTAAGTAATAAACGATCACCAAAATCAAATTGATCTTTTTCAACAACTTCTCTTTTGATGTTGACACAATTATATATGATTTCATCAATAAATTCATAGAGTTCTTCAAAATTTTGATAAGAATTTAATTGATCAAATAATTTTTTATCTTTAATACATCCATATTTAATGACTTCTCCCATGCCATCACTGATAAAATGTGGATCTAATGTCTTTAATGTACATGGATCAATCAAAACCATGGATGGATGATAGAAAGCTCCTACCAGGTTTTTCCCTTCAGGTAAATCAACCGCTACCTTTCCACCAACAGAACTATCCACTTGTGCAAGTAAAGAAGTAGGAATTTGGACAAGTTTTACCCCTCTCAAATAACTACTTGCGACAAATCCTGCCATATCACCAATCACACCACCACCTAAAGCAATGATTAAATCCGTTCTTGTAAGTTTAAAATCTAAACATGCTTTATAAAGTGTTGGTAACATATCAAAACGTTTTGATTTTTCTCCATGAGGAACAACGACATGATTGACTTTAAAATCTTTTTCAAGATTTAAAGTCAAATCATCGCCATATAAAGGATAAACTTGATCATCGGAAATGATCATAATTTTCTTTCCTTTAAAGACTTCTTTTATTTTTTCATTTGCATGTTTTAAAATATTTTTTTCTATATAAATAGGATAACTATGTTCCTTTAAATTAACGATCATTTCCATTTCAGTCACCTTAAATTTCTTTACCAACAGCATCAGCAATTGGTTTTAATTCTTTCATCAATTGTTCAA
>OBAF01002000.1_pt1 | contig 10583 bp, 6 predicted proteins | sample 1517851 | NCBI WGS metagenome assembly OBAF01 (sample SAMN04571706, study PRJEB22368) | human gut metagenome | biome: human gut; material: stool | host: Homo sapiens | place: Luxembourg | collected 2012-10-19 | reverse complement strand
CCCGCCGTAAACGGTGTGTGTATGGTTGTTAAGCGTTCTTGGGAATGATGCGCATGTGAGCTGCGGGGTAGCGCAGGGTGAGGCAGCTGGCTTCGGTGAGGACGACGGCATCGGTGTTGCGTACGCCGGCTCCTTTGAGGTCGAGCACCTGACGGTCGAAGGGCACGTGCGACCATTTCGAGAGGAACTCGGGGTCGAAGATGAATCCGTAGTCGCTCATGCCGCATTCGTCGAAGACTTCGGAGTAGAGAATGAAGAGACGTCCGAACTTGGAGCGTATCTCGGAGAAGTCGATACCCCATTTGACGAAATCTTCGTCGGCCGATACGATTTTGTTGACATCAAGCTTGTTGATGCGGCCTATGAAGTCGGAACCGCCGATGAGTATCTTGCGCTTGTTGCCGCCGTTGCCGGTGAAGGCCTCTTTGGCGATGTCGATGAGGTCTTCCTGGGTCAGCTCCTTTTCGGGGTCGAACGTGTACTCCTTGCCGGCCTGCCACCAGATACCGCCGGTGAGCGATACCTCTTCTTTCTTTTTCGAGTCGTAGATGCGGCTCTTCACGCCAAACATGAAGGTCTTCTCCATGCCCAGACGCATGTCGTAGATGGCAGCCTCTTCCGAGTCGGAGAACTCCCATTCCACCTCTTTGTTGGCGATTTTCTGGAAGGTCGACTGTTCGATTTGCATCTTGAAAATCTGACAGTAGTTCTGGTCTTTGACGGGCAATGCCTCGAACTGGGCTGTCTGCACGTCGAGTTCGGTGGCGGCGCGGCCCATGCGAATGAGGGTGGTTCCCTGCTCTATCGTGGGGACGCAGCCCGTGATGCTGCCGATGGTCTTGCCGTTGATGGCGTAGACATTAAGCTCGCCGGTCTCTTCCTTGCTCGAAATGTACAGCACGAGGTCGGCCTTCGACTGGGTCTTGCCGTCGCTCTCATACCCCTTCACGCCCTGCACGAGAATGGTCTCGGACACCTCGAAGATGTCGTTGTTGCTGGTGGTAATCTGCACCTTCTGTGCGGCGGTGGTGGCGCTGCCCGAAGCAGGCTCGGTATAGGTCTCGGAGAGCGTGGCCTTCGTGGGCTTTACATCGACCGAGTAGTAGTCGACAACCATCGAGCCCGATTTGCGGGCGCCGGCATAGCGGGAGAGTTGGTCGATAGGGGTCGACATGGGGCGCACTTTGGTGATGCGCTTGTCTATCTCGTTCATGAGCAGGTCTTTGCTGTGCCCGCGGGTAATCTCGGTAGTCAAAGGTGTGCCCGAAATGATTCGGCCCGAAGTGACGGGAATGATGGCGGCCAGAGCGTAGGCGCAATCATGGAGTACGAATGCCAGCAGGGCGACAAACAGGGCTGTTGCCAGCCAGAACCAGGCGTTCTTTGATTTCAGAAAATTCATAATTTGTTCTTTCATGTGTGTGAAATTTTTAAGTGAATAAATAGGTTGTTATGGTGTGATGTGATTCTTTGGAGTGAGAAGAAGTCGGGCGGGTTACAAGTCCCACACGCTGCGGCGGCGTCGGAATCCGAACGCTGCCGAGCGGTTTTCGTCGGCACCTTCTCCGCCGCTGTTGCTGCCGAGCATGGGCAGCGGCGAGCCCTCGTGTTTGGAACGTTCGTTGAGGATACGTTCGTTCCGGCCCCGAATCTCGGCCGCACGCTCGGTATTGTCGAGGTCGAGGTCGTAGTTGATGCCCTTGAAGAGCAGTTCGAGAATCTCGGTCGTGAAGTTGTGCATGAACACATGCTCGCACACGTGGTACACGCGGTCGAGAAACTCTTCAAACTCGGTGTCGCTCATGCCTTTCTGGGCTTTAAAGCGGGCAATGGCGCGGGCGCTGTGCTGCCAGTTCTCTTCCATCTCGCGTTGCAGCAGTTCGCCGGCTCGCACGCGGTGCATAAACTCGTCGTTTTCGCGTTGCAGCTCGATGAGTCGGCTCTCGTCGCCCACGCAAGCCAGAATGTCTGTCCCGAAATGTCGCACGCAGGCTGCCAGAGGGTCGTCGCCTCCCAGAACATCGCCGATAAACTCGGCCATACGCGGGTTCGACATGAAGATGTCGGCCAGCTTCAACTGGTCCTGACACAGGTATTCGTAGCGTTTCCTCAGGTCGTCTTCGTATTCGAGCAGCGAATCGAAGAAGAGGTCGTCATTGTCGAAAACCCTGTCGGGGAAACTTTTGCTCACTCTCGCCAGAAGCATCTCCCGGGAGTTTCGGTGGGTATGGTCATACCCGTTTCCTGTTAAGTCTTTCATACAATTAATGAGTTTTAATAAAGTGAATAGTTGACCATCGGTGTGGTATTTTTACAATGCAAAGAAAAGGGTAGAAGCGACCTGTTATGTGTGATATTTATCAAAAGTATATGCCCTGTTCTTTCTTTTGTTTTTGTGGTAAAAATACCCTGCCTGGGAGTGCTGTTGCCCATCGGGAGCGGGCAAAATATCTTTCGGATTATAAATTGCTTATTTCTGAGAGAAAACGTACCTTTGCTATCTCTAAAAGATAACCGATTCAAAACCTATATAAGTATGGCTACAAAACCCTTTAAGTATCAAGAGATGTTCCCTATGGGAAAGGATAACACCGAGTATTATCTTCTCACCAAAGATTATGTCTCGGTCGAGAATTTCGACGGGAAAGAAGTGCTCAAAGTCGAGCCCGAGGCGCTGACCCGCCTGGCCAATGCCGCCATGCGCGACGTGTCGTTCCTGCTGCGTCGCGAACACAACGAGAAGGTGGCCAGCATACTGCACGACCCCGAAGCCAGCGACAACGACAAGTATGTGGCCCTCACCATGCTGCGCAACGCCGAGGTGGCCTGCAAAGGCCAGCTGCCCTTCTGCCAGGACACAGGAACGGCGATTGTCATGGGCAAAAAAGGCCAGCAGGTGTGGACAGGCGGCGGCGACGAAGAGGCTCTCTCGCTGGGCGTATACAAGACCTACACCGAGGAGAATCTGCGCTACTCACAGAATGCTCCTCTCGATATGTATCGCGAAGTGAATACCGGCTGCAACCTGCCGGCACAGATCGACCTCTATGCTGTCGACGGCATGGAATACAAGTTCCTATTTATTGCCAAGGGAGGAGGTTCGGCCAACAAAACCTACCTTTATCAGGAGACCAAGGCGCTCATTACCCCCGACAAGTTGGTCAATTTCCTAGTCGAAAAGATGAAGACCCTCGGCACGGCAGCCTGCCCGCCCTATCACATTGCCTTTGTTATCGGTGGTACCTCGGCCGAGATGAACCTCAAAACCGTCAAGCTCGCTTCGGCCAAGTATTACGACAACCTGCCCACTTCGGGCAATGAGCTGGGACATGCTTTCCGCGATATCGAGCTGGAAAAAGAGGTGCTGCGTGCCGCTCAGGAGTCGGGCATCGGAGCCCAGTTCGGCGGTAAGTATTTTGCCCACGACGTGCGCATTATCCGTCTGCCCCGTCACGGCGCCTCCTGCCCGGTGGGACTGGGCGTTTCCTGCTCGGCCGACCGTAACATCAAGGCGAAAATCAACCGAGAGGGCTTGTGGATAGAGCGTCTTGACGACAACCCCGGCGAACTTATACCCGATGAACTGCGCCAGGCCGGCGAAGGCAATGCCGTGCGCATTGACCTCAACCGCCCCATGAACGAGGTGCTGGCCGAGCTCTCGAAATACCCCGTGGCCACGCGTCTCTCACTTAATGGTACCATCATTGTAGGCCGTGACATTGCGCATGCCAAGATCAAGGAACGCCTCGATGCCGGAGAAGAGATGCCGGCATACCTCAAAGAGCACCCCATCTATTATGCCGGTCCGGCCAAGACACCTAAAGGTATGGCTTCGGGCTCGTTTGGTCCCACGACAGCCGGCCGTATGGACCCCTATGTCGACCTCTTCCAGAGTCATGGAGGTTCGATGATTATGATTGCCAAGGGTAACCGCAGCCAGCAGGTAACCGATGCCTGCCACAAGCATGGAGGTTTCTACCTTGGCAGTATCGGTGGCCCTGCCGCCATATTGGCTCAGAACAGCATAAAGAGTGTCGAGTGTCTCGAATATCCCGAGTTGGGTATGGAGGCCATCTGGAAAATCGAAGTCGAGAACTTCCCGGCCTTTATTCTCGTAGATGATAAGGGCAACGACTTCTTCAAGCAGATTAAGCCGCTTTGCTTGGGTTGCACCAAGTAAAATGTCGCTTCCGTTTTGAGCAAAAAATCCCTGCGGACAATTCTCCGCAGGGATTTTTTTCTTTTTTCGGGAGAGGTAACAAAAATTAGAATAAATCTTTTTGTGTATGCAATATATTTATACCTTTGTCGACGAAAGTATACCCGCACGATTGGATTGAAAAATCTAATGCTGGAAGTTTATACCGGCTCGACGACGTTGGCCGTTTCTCGATGCCTATCTAAAAAATAGATCTTATCCCTAACCCTTATAAAAAATCAAAAAGTATTATGAAAAGAATCTTTACTCTATGTGCGTTCCTCTGTGCTGTAATGCTGGGGCGCGCCGGCGAAATTGTCTTGTGCGATTTCGAAAATTACAACGTGGGCGATGTAGTCCAGATGGAAAGTATTTTTGCCCCGGGTGTGGCTACGACCGACGGTACGGCAGTAGTGGCCGTGGACCCGACCAACCCCAACAACAAAGTGTTGCATGTTTCCGTTCACAACTGGAACACGTTTGTGCGTATTGACCTTCCCGAAGGTATTACGGGACAAAATCTGCTCGACAATTACCAGAAGATATCCTTTGACCTCTATCGTGACCCGTCGCAGACAAACGACTATATGCAGACTGCCGTTTTGCTGGGTGGCGCAAGCGATGGCTCGTCAACCCTTTATTGGGATACAGACTATCCCTTCCTGGGAAACAAGGGCGAATGGATTCCCAAAAGCTACGACTTCAACCGCATCTATAACGAGTCGACATGCATTTTGTTGGGTCTCCACTGCGATGTTGTAGAATATTATCTCGACAACATCCGTCTCTCCGGAGTTTCGTCGGTTGAGACCGACACGATTCGTTGGACGGCTTCTACATCGGGTCAGTGGGACGTGGACAAAACAGCCAACTTCGCAGCTATCGAAGATCCCATTGACAACATCACGCCGATTGTGTTCAAAACCGGAAACCGCGTCATCTTCGATGATAATGCATATACAACGGGTGGCCCGAAGGCTCTTAACGTCCAAATCAGAGAAACTGTCGAGCCGTCGACCGTAATATTTGACAACGATATGATAGCATACCGTCTCTCACTGGTCGATGGTGCATCGGGCTACCTCACCGGCGGCGGACAGTTGATTATTGAAGGACAAAAGCAGGTGACCCTCGACATCGACAATAAAATGGTGAAAGGTACCGTACTCAGAGGTGGAACCTTGCGCATGGGAAAACAGGGCATCGATATGCTGGGTGGTTCATTGTTGGTCGAAGGTGGCGGTACGATAAATGCCTGTCTCGACAACTCGTCGAACAACTATATAACGCTGAATGCTCCCATCACGCTTACCGATGGCGATACCCTTAACATGTACCTGTCGCGTTATACTTATATGATGTCGCCTTTGTATGGAAATGGCGTAGTAAACATCTATGCCGGAGGCGAGCGGGTATATCTGGCCAATGAAAAAGCCAAACAGTACCCCAGTTGGGATCAATTCACCGGAACGGTGAACGTCTATAAATATACCGATGTGAATGCGTCGGCCGGATACTACGGCGTGATACTGGGCAGCGGGACTACTTTTAACCCGTCGAGCGTGGAGGAGAGCATCATTGCCGGTAATGTAAACTCAATGTTTGCCAATAAGACGCTGGTATTGCAGGAAGGTGCAGCCATTGCAGCCGAATCGGGTATACGTGGCTATCGCATAGGCGAATTGCAGACAAAACCGGGTTCTCGCATTTACGGCTATATAAAGTCGAGCGACACACCTGCTTCGTATTACCTTGTGGGAAATTCCAATACCGATGCTCTCTTGGCCGGACAGATTGCTCCCTTTGGCGCTGACAAACCTGTTGTAGGCCTTATCAAGGAAGGTACAGGAACTTACACGCTTACCTGTGATGACAACGTTATTACCGGTGGTATACAGGTTCTTGGCGGTAAAGTGCTTATCGACAATGATATCAAGAAAGCCGAAGCCGAAGGACTGACCGGTGCCGCATATACGGCCGGAACTGCCAATACCGTCTTTGTGGGTGGTACCATCGGCGGATCGGGTAACATTGCAAGTGATATCGACGTGTACGGTACACTCGAACCCGGAAGCAACGGCATCGGTACGCTTACCCTTAGAAACTTTGCCAAGGAAAACGATACGGTGTCGATTTACCTGCGCCCCACGACCGTCTTGTCGTTCGAAATCGCTTCGCCGCAACACCACGACAGCCTGGTTGTAGATGGTAACCTTATATATTACAACATTACAGAGGACTTTATTGAAAGTTCGGACCTGCCTGTTGTGGAAATCAAGACCGACGACAGCTTTGTCTATAACGAAGGAGACGAATATGTACTTATCTCGGCTTATGGCAAAAGCTCGCTCTACGGCGATCCGTGGAACTTCGACGTGAAGTTGCCCGAGACCGGTGTATGGACCGTTGAGGAGCGTACAACCGATAAGGGTATCCAACTTGTCCTCATTGCAGGTGATGCTGCCGGCGTAGAAAATACCGTAGCCGAGAACGACCCCCGGGTTTATGCCAACAACGGCATCATCTATGTCGAAAACGCCGCTGGTGAGCAAGTTGCCGTTTACTCACTTTTGGGTCAGCAGTTGGAGTCTTTCACGGCTCATGAAGGCGTGAACACCATCAACGACGTGAAGGGCATGGTCGTAGTGAAAATCGGCGAGCATACTTACAAAGTCACCAATTTCTAATAGACTTTAACATACAAATCATGAAGAAACATCTTTTATATCTGCTTTGCCCTCTTTTCATTGCCGCGGCAAATGCCCAGGAGAGTGCTGATACGCAGGCCCTGCGCGACTATGCCGAAAAATGCGGCAAGAAAATAGGTGTTGCCGTCCCCGTGTGGCGCATTGATGTAACCAATGACGGTCTCCCTGAGACGCAGGCTGTTTACAACAATTTCAATATACTCGTTGCCGAGAACGAAATGAAAATCGATGCCCTGCAACCCAACCGGGGACAATTCGAGTTTTACCATGGCGACAACCTCGTGAACTTTGCCGAACGCCACGGCATGACGGTCCGCGGGCACACCTTGTGCTGGAATAAGCAGGTGTCGGGCTGGATCAGCTCCGACGGAGGTCAGAAGAACGACCACAATTATTCCCGCGAAGAGTTGCTCGAAATACTCAAAGATCACATCACGACGGTTGTTACTCACTACAAAGGCCGTGTGCATGAATGGGACGTCGTGAACGAATGTCTCGCCGATGACCAAAGCATTGTGCGTACCAATCCTACGGCCTATGCCCTGCGCCCCTCGGTATGGTACACCGGTATCGGTGAAGACTTTATCGATTCGGCATTTGTCTATGCCCATCGTGCCGACCCCGATGCCAAACTGTATCTCAATGACTATGGCGTGGAAATGCAGGGCTCGGCAAAAACCCAGGCTTACTACAACCTGGCACGTCGGTTGCAGAAGAGCGGTATTCCCATCGATGGCGTGGGCCTGCAATGCCACCTGACGGTGGGAGAGCTCGACTCGGCCAAATTTGACAACAACGTGAAACGGTATGCTTCTCTGGGCCTCACCTGTATCGTTACCGAGCTGGATATGTCGATACCCGACCTCGGTGCCGCTGATGCTTACGAAAAACAGGCCGCAGAATACCGCACCATTGCTAATGTGCTGATAAAGTATGATCACTGCCCGAATCTGGTTATTTGGGGTGTGAAAGACGACCAGTCCTGGCGAGGAGGTGAACCGCTCTTGTTTAATGCTGCCATGCAGGCCAAACCGGCTTTCTATGCATTGTATGATGTATATAAAGAGTATGCCGAGAATCTTCCTGCCGGTATCGAGTCGACCGCTGCTGATGCTGTGGGCGAATTGCCTCCCTTTGTCGATGTGTATGACCTGATGGGCCGTTCCGTGGCCAGACAGATGCCGCGTGAGCGCATCTATGACTTGCCCACCGGCCTTTATATTATCGACCAAAAGAAGATGGCTATTACGCATTGATGCCGAGATATAGAATCTTTTAGAGCGGGACGGTAAAGACCGTCCCGCTCTTTTTTTGTCCCATTGTAGTGGGTATCTCTTTTTCTCGACGTAGGGAGTACCCTTTTCAATCTTGATTATTCCGTCTCCTGTTTCTTGTGTTATCAGTTTTTTTCTGGCTCTCTGTTCACTGCAACGGCAATCTTATTTTACTTCTATGCCCGAGCGGTAGCGCCTCTTCTGCGTTATACCGCAGGAGATAGGCTGTTGTTGAGATTGGTTGATGAAAAATGCGGGTATAGGACTTGTGCGTAAGATGGAATGAAAAAAGGCGTCGGGGTTCTGCCCCGACGCCTTAATAATAAGGAGGTTTTCTTTTACTTCTTGATGAGGCGGAGTGTGGTAGAGCCGGTTTGGGTAGTAAGACGGCAGGTGTAGTATCCCGGTGCGTTCTCGGAGATGGGTAGGCGGCACTCGTGTTGGCCGGCAACTTGTTCCGAAGAGGCTTGGTAGACAATCTGTCCCGAGAGAGTGAATATCTCGATTTTTACCGTCGATGCCTCGGCCAGCGAGTAGCGCAGGGTGGTTTCGCCGGCAGCTCCCGACAGAATCTGTGCCGTCAGGGCCGATGTGGCTGTGGCCGGTGTGATGCCGGAAGGAGTAGAGATGTTCTCCTCGGTGCCGGTACGCCCGTAGAAAGTCAGATCTTTGAAAGCAATGATATATTTCATGCTCTTCAAGGAGCCTTTGGAGTACGGCAGAATCTTGAAGATGAACGGTTCGCCGGGCGATACGAGTACCGATTTCTCAAACTTGTGAGTGAAGAACTGGTAGTTGTCGCGTTCGGGCTGCGTGCCGTTGAAAATGTATTCGGGCGTGATGAGCGACTCGTTGGTGTCGTAGAGCGCCGAGAAGAGCGCGTTGTCGGTATTTTTGCGTTTGGCATAGAAGCTCAGCGAGTCGACGGTGAGGTAGGTGCCCTCCTTGGGAGTGATGGTGTATTGCAGGTTGAGGTCGTCGACAAGACCAGAGTTGTTGGTCCAGTAGTCCGAGCCAAACAGCAAGTAGCTGTCATTCATTTCAGAAAGGAGTCCGTTGATGGCAAGTTCGGTATCGAGCAGGTTCGAGGTCGAGGTGGCCAGGGGGCCTTCGTTGGTCATGTCCCATACGGTAACGGCCGGAGAGCCTCCTACGAGTACGCGGTTATCTTCCACAGGGTCGGTGCTTTCGCCCGGCTGATAATAGTCTTCGTCGGTATAGGTGGGTTGTACATAGGCGGGGAAGAACTCCGTGTTGGTCGATTCGGCATCGGCCAGTCCGTCGCGCATGATATCTTCGACGAGACTATTGACATACACTTCGATGGCGGTATATCCGTTAGCGCCGGGGAAAGGTTGGGAGGCATCGTCAATATTGTGAGGGTCAAGACCGTTGGCTGTTTCCCAGGCATTGGGAATGCCGTCGCCGTCGCTGTCGCGCAGGCGGGGTGCCGTTTTATATTCGATGAATCCCTCTACGTCGTCCTGGGTATCAATAATACCCCGGGTGCTGCCATTGGAACCTTCAAAGGTATATACGCCAGCTTCGGTTTCGCTCATGATGCGCTGGTCGATAACATCGCGTGCATAAGAGGCGCCAGCGTAAGCGAGAACTTTTTCGTAGGCCATTTCGGCATTGTGTTGCGATATGTCTACTCCTTCAAACGGTGTGAGCGATTTGATGGTAGCTATGCCTTCGGGGAGGTCATTGATGTCGTAGTGAATGCCGTTCCAGTTGTTGGTGTTGACACTCTCGATGTTTTTCATCGAAGTTGCATTGCTCTGAATATCGAAGCAGGTGTTGTCAAACACGTTTCCGGCTACATAGAATTTTCCCCATACACCGGCTACGTTGCCACCGTTTGTGCCGCTGTCGGCGTTAGGGGCGAAGATGCGGTGAACGAGTGAGGTCTTTGTGGCGGTCGAGGGGCCGGGCTTGTAGTAGTTGTTGATGAAGTTGAAGTTACCGCCTTCACCTCCGTAGCCGCTGTTCTTGGGCCCCCAGTTGTAGAAAACGTTATTGATGAGGTCTACCCGTTCGTCGTCGGGACTGCCGGTGTATCGGCTGTCGCACAGACGGGGCGTGCGGCTGGTATGGTGCGCCAGCATGTTATTTCTGACGGATAAGGTAAGCCCGCTTTCGCGAAATGGAGGGCGATTATTGGCGTTTTGGGGTGGGGAAAATGGTCAAGAAACAAAAAACGTCCCGGCCTGTCGGCGGGACGTTTTGGGAAATGCGACGCAGTCTTGTCATAAGACGCTGTCGATAAGAGGTTTCAGATATACGGCTTCGAGGATATACACGGCGGCACCGGCCAAGTAGCCAAGGAGGGCGAGCAGCGACACGTTCTTGAGGTACCAGCCGAAACTGATTTTTTCCAAGCCCATGGCAACCACGCCGGCA
>OBAF01001998.1_pt1 | contig 10594 bp, 9 predicted proteins | sample 1517851 | NCBI WGS metagenome assembly OBAF01 (sample SAMN04571706, study PRJEB22368) | human gut metagenome | biome: human gut; material: stool | host: Homo sapiens | place: Luxembourg | collected 2012-10-19 | reverse complement strand
TTCCACCACATCGGCAATATATCTATATGCCTTACCTGTCCTTATATTTTTATCAGAAGGTTTTATTCCTTCAACAAAAAACTCAATACACATTTCCGCTTCATTATATCCAAATGCTGTTCTAATAGATGTAGACGACGATATTCTTGGATTAATCTCTAATAATAAAAACCTTCCATTATCTAATCGAAATTGAAAATTAGTAGGTCCATAAGGTTTTAGGACTTTTGATATTGCAAATATTTCCTTGTCAATATCTGGTACCGGTTCAACTATAGCTTTATCAGTTGCTCCAGCCTTACTAAGTTTTCTACGCATAACTATAGGTTTAATGCAGGAACCATCACCAAACCCAAAAGTGGCTGCCGTATATTCGTGTTCATCATCTCCTATTAATTTTTGAACCATAAACTGATCAGCGAATTCTTCTTTCCAGGCATTGAAATCTTCTGCTGTATATACCTTACATATACCTTTAGAAGCATAAGATCTTCTTGGCTTCATAAGTAACGGAAGTCCATATTTCTGTTTTGCCTCTTCAAAAGACGCAGTAATTGAACTAGGAATATAATTTAATCCATTATCTTTCAAAAAACATGTTGTATCCCATTTATCTTCCGTCAATTCAATAAGATTATTTCTATTAATTACTAGTTTTTTATAATAATCTCCTAATTCATTCTGACACTCGTAACATTTCTTAATCTCTTGCTCTGTACCAAAGAATACAAGATCAATTTTATATTCATCTATTATTTCTTTCAAAAAAGGAATGTAATTATCATCTGCTGCCAAAATAGCTTTGACAAACTTATCGCACCACACCTGACCAGCAGCATCATGAAAAATATCCATACCTACAATAAAACACTCATACTTACTTTTTCTTAGTGATGCTATAACACCATAACCAATTATAGCACCTACACCTGTCACTAAAATATTATATCTTCGCATTTTAATATCTCTTCCTCTATTATTTTAATGTCTTGCTCTGTAAGACAAGGTATCTGATTAAACATATCTACACCCAATTGTGGATTGGTATCCGATTCTTCCGTAAAACAAAGTTCTATAAAGCAAGGTTCTTTACATCTAATAAATGACCTGACTTTATCCATTTCTTTCAACGATTCTACCTTACAATACTTTAACTTATACGCTTTGGCTATCTGCTCATAATCTATATATTTAAATTCATTAATTGTTGCAGCAAATCTAGAATTAAATGCTTTTGTTTGAAAATCCCGAATCATACCCAGACATTGATTATTATTTAAAATAACATGAACTGGAAGCTTATCCCTTGACAGAACTAATAATTCCTGAATATTCATGTGTAATGCGCCATCGCCAACAAAACAATTAATCATCTTCGCACTTGCATATGCTGCACCAATTGCTAACGGTAAAGAACACCCCATAGCCCCATGACCTGCCGAGGTTATACATCTTTGATTTTCTTTTATTACCATAGACTGTGCTGCACACATTTGATTTATTCCAATATCTATTGTGATTGTCGAATCATTACACATAGATGATGTTAATTCGTAGACAACTTTATTAATAGACCAATCGTCTCCTATTGAAGAATATCGTTGTTTCCACTCATTGACCATTTCACACCAAATTTTACACTCTATCGGTTTTAGTCTTTTTTGTAATAATTTTTTTAGAAAACCATCCAAATTTGAATGAACTTTAATTTCATTATTTATGATTCGTCCCAGTTCTATAGCATCTATATCCACATGAATTATTTTTTTGTTTTGAAAAATACTTTTATCATTTGTACAGATAAATCTTTCATCAAGACGAGCTCCTAAAACCAAAATTGTATCAGAATATTTTAATGTCAGGTTAGCGCAACGTGTACCATAAGCACCACCTAATCCAGCATAATATTTATAATTATGAGAAACTACATCTAACCCTCTTAATGTAGAAACAACTGGTATCTCCCATACTTTAAGTATTTCTTTTATAGATTCTTTGATTGAATTGCTTCCTGCACCACCACCTACAATCATAACTGGTTTACGAGACTTCTCAACAATGGAACATATTTTATCTACCTCATCTGAAGTACATATTTCATTTTCATTTTTCTGTTTAAAGCCAACCTCCTTGTCAAAATCCAAATCAGACTTTTGAATGTTATGTGGCAAATCTATTAATACAGGACCTGGTCTACCTTCTTTTGCTAAATATAATCCCTTTTCAATATGATATTTTAAATCATGTGGATTTCTTACAGTTACAGCATATTTTGTTACTTTTGATACCATAGAAACGATATCATTTTCTTGAAAAGCATTCTGCCTAATTTTATCTGAAGTTTTCATAGTATGAAGTGAAACATTTCCTGTGATAAATAAGACTGGAAGAGAATCATAGTAAGCATTTGCTATTCCTGATATTAAATTGATTGCCCCAGGTCCACTCGAGGCAACAGCAACTCCTATTGTTTCATTCTCTACAGCATAACCACATGCTGCAAAAGCTGCACCTTGTTCATTATATGTTGTAACAAATTTTAATTTAGGATTATTAGCTATTGAGTCTATTGTGTGAGCAATATTTCCACCTTGATATCCAAAAACCACTTTAACGTTTTCATCAACTATAATCTTTGCAATATAATCACTTGCTTTCATAGAATTCCAGCCCCTTCATTTATTTCACGAAACAATAATCTTATTTTTCACTTCCACTATCCATCTATTTATTATCTTCACCAGCTTGATATTGATTATCGACACAATAGTTGCAAACAATAGATATAAAAATAGTGTCACAACACTTGATATTCCAAATATAGACCTTACTTTTCCACAAACCAAAACAACTGCATAATGGCTTAAATACAATGATAAAGAATACTCTGATAACAAACTTTTTAACATATCACTCTTTAGTTGCAACTGCAATCCTCTTGCACTAAATGATATTGCAATTGATATCCCCAAAGAGAAAACTATCCACAAACTATAATGTGCATCTAAAGAAAAAATAGCAGCTATTAACACTGAAACATACCCGAAAATCTCTATAATTTTTAATATAAAGCTTCCAAGTTTGGTAAAGTTTTTATTCGATAAATATATAGAAAATTCATAAATCGAAAATCCAAAACCTATCTCCGCAATAGCCCTTTTAATTAAATCAAGTGAAAAATAAGAATACTCTACGCTAACAGTAACAACTGTTCCATATTGTTTTATTAAATATGAAAATAATGCTATTGACAGCATTGGGAAAATAAAATCAGCACACTCTTTCCTGCACTTCTTTGCAATAGGATACAAAAGTAATAAAGAAAACAATGTGGCTGATAAATACCAAGTAACTGGATTAATGAAATACGATTCTGCCCAACCAAACATTCTCAGAAAAATAAATTCAAAAAAACTTTGAAAAAAATCAATAAAAATTCTTTCAACAGAAACTCTATTTTCAATTTCTATTACCATAAATGTTCCTATCGTAGTTAATAAGAAAATAGGTAAAATCTTAGAAAACTTCTTTCTAATATATTGCCAAACTGAAACTTCTTTATTTTTGCACAAAGAACGATTCATCAATGCACCTGTCACCATGAAAAAAAACTCTGTTGCTATTCCCCCTCCCGGGAAAATGACTATGCCTATTAAAAATAAATGATAAATCACAATAATGTATGCCATGCATACACGTAAAATATCAATTGTATCCGATCTTCTCATAAATTCTCTCCATTAAATTTTCAAGCCTCTTTACCAAATCTTTCCTACACCGCCAGATACCTTTGTTACAATTATATTCTTATAATAAATACCCTGCATCAAGCGGCATAGAAGCTCCTGTTATATGTAATGATTTATCTGATAACAAATATTCTATCATATTACAAACCTCATCAACTGGAACAATTCCTAACGGCGAATGCTGTTTAATTTTTTCATCAAGATTTGGACTTTCCATTCTTAATTTCTGGAGCATTTCAGTTTCAACTGTACCACTTGTTATTGTGTTAACTCTAATTTTTCTATTAATTAACTCCTTAGCCATACATCTGGCTGTTGCATCTAATGCAGCTTTTGTTCCAGAATATATTGATTGTCTGTTTGATCCCCTTTGTGCAATCACAGAAGACATAATTACAACAGATGCTCCCTCTTCACAAACTCCTGTCCCTACAAATAATCTCATTAATTCAATAAACGAAAATACATTAGTAGTATAAGCATTTCTCACAACTTCTATATAGTTTTCATCAGTTCTCTTTAATGGAGCAATTCCAGCACAATGAATCAATCCATTTAAAGGCAATAACCCTCTAATTTCCTCAAAAATCCCTTCAATAGCAGATAAATCTGACAAATCGGCAACTACCGCATATGCCTTATCGTATCTTTCACATATTTCTTCTAATTTATCTTTACTTCGTGCAATTAAAACACATTGATTGCCATTTTCCAACAGTCTTTCTGCACATCTTTTACCAATTCCACTTGAAGCACCTGTTATAATATATCTCATGTCTTTACACCTAATTTTTTAAAATATAGCATCCAGCGCGATTAGAACTGTCCGTTACCTTTCCTATTAATTCATACTGTCTATCAACCACTTGTAATATTTTCTCTGGTTCTTCTGCCTCAATTCTTTCAAACTCAGCCCGATCTTCATTTGAAAGTATAAATACCACTTTAGCTGGCTGAGGCTTTGCATCTGGTTTTAAATTTGGCGCCTTGCCACAAGCAACGTCAATGACAGCTTTAACAAAATCGATACCAGTTGAATAATAAACCAAGTCACTACCTATACAGTCACCGCCCATTCTGCCACCAATTTCAATAATCTTAATATTTCCGTTATCATCAATTTTTATTTCACTATGTGATGCACCCTCGGTTATTTCTAAGGTATCTAATGCATGTTCAACTATAGATTTTATATTATCCAATGTTTTCTCATCAACTGGTGCGGGCTCTAAATGTCCAGTTTCGATAAAATGTGGCGCACCCGTTGTATATTTTAACGTCAATGCCAAAAAATGATGTTTTCCATGGAAAGAAATGTATTCCACGCTATACTCCTGACCTTCCACGAATTCTTCAACTAAGGCCTTCCCTTCAAATCCTTCTTTTATAGCAGCTGCAACTGCATTTTTTATTTCTGCTTTACTGTTAATCTTATAAATTCCTCTGCTACCACTTCTATCCGTAGGCTTCACAATCGCTGGCATTTCAATATCTAAACTATCAAAATCTGTATTTTCATCCACTAAATAACTTTTAGGGCTTGGATCCCCATGCTCCTCAAATGTTTTTCTCATCAAATATTTGTTTGTACTAATGCTAGTCGCATGCATCGAATTTGCGTTCAATCCCATTTTATTAGCAACATAGTTTACAGTAATAGCTGCTAAATCAGAGGCAATACTACAAATACCACATATTCCGATTTGTTGACATTTTTCCAATATTTTATTCTTTTCTATAATACTAATCGGATAAAAAAAATCTGCCTCACTCTCTCCTACATCATTAGCCATCCATGCAAACACATGAGTTGTAAAACCCATTTCTTTTGCTTTTTTTATTAACGGAAGTTGTAAGTAACTAGCTCCTATTATTGCCAAATTATTCATAATTTTTTTATCTCCTTTACTTTATTTCGTATAGGTAAATCTATATATTTCCACATCAATCCCGAAATCACCCATGCAAATATAAGAAATAATACCATTGTAGTATATGAATGCTGTAACGTATATCCAGTAAGGATTAACACCAACTGTAATAAAACCATAAGTGGATAATGAATAACATATAGTTCAAATGATATATCTCCCAACCGTGAAACTACGCTAACGTCGGAGAATCTGGCATTCACCATACTCCATACCAAAAACGGAAATACAAAAAATTGTAATATATACCGCTGATTTATTCTAAAAAGAGCGATTCCACAAGAAAAAGCTGATAAAATAAATAATAATAAGCTAATCGACTTACAATTATTTTCATTTATAAAATTCTTATTACTTAACAACCAATTTACACTACAAATCACTATACCAATAGAAAAACTCACAATCCCTCTAAATGATGCCTCATTTAATATACCATAATGATGTGTAACTACCGCCAGCACAACAATTATTTCATAAGTAATCAATCTGATATGTATTTTTGAATTTATATTTAACTTTTTAAATATAAATTCAAAAATATAATACAGTATATAACATTGAATCAACACGCACACATACCATACTGGATTATTTATTCCTAACATATCAAAATATGGATATCCCGCAAAAAGTAATGCAAAGTTAGCAATTAAAGTCTTCAAATTCCACAATTCTATTAGTGTTCCATTTGTAATAATACTAATTAACGTCTTTAAGAATAAGCATACTAATATAGAAATAAACACCATAGGGTAAATCCTCGATAACTTATGCACAAACCTCTTCCATCCGCTAAAATTTGTTTTTTCAGAATATAATGTTAAATAACCATATTGTGAAAAACAACTCCACCAAAAATCCAAATTCTATATGTCCACCATAAAAATTAATTCCTGCAAAATTTACATTCAACACTTGCTGATAATGATGAAAGACTAGCAACGATGCTGCTATAATTTTTATATAATCAAATCCCTGTATCTTGTTGTTATTCTTCATTGAAAAACTCCCTTGTTTTGTCAATGACCTCCTGAATATCTTCTTGAGCCATATTATAATACATTGGCAATCTAACTAATCTATCACTATCTGACGTTGTATATTCATCTATTCCATTAAACCTGCCGAATTTCAAACCAGCAGGTGCTGAATGAAGAGGAACGTAATGGAAAACACATCCAATATCAAATTTTTTCATAAATCTTATATATGCTTGTCTTGTATCTATATCCTTTGTTTTTAAATAGAACATATGTGCATTATGCTTACAACCTTCCGGAACAGTAGGTAGTATAATTAATCCCTTTTCCTCCAATGGCTTAAATGCCTTATAATAAGCGTTCCATGTAGCCAAACGATTATCATTAATTTCATCAGCCATCTCTAGCTGTGCCCACAAATAAGCAGCGTTAAGATCTGATTGTAAATATGAATCTCCAAAATCCACCCAATTATACTTTGCTACTTGTCCTCTAAAAAATTTAGCACGGTTTGTCCCCTTTTCCCTGAGAATTTCAGCTTTTTCAATATAATTCTCATTGTTAATAAGAATTGCTCCGCCCTCGCCCATAGAATAATTCTTTGTTTCATGGAATGAAAAACAACCAAAATCACCAATAGTTCCACAAGCTCTACCTTTATAGGTAGACATCACTGCCTGCGCTGCATCTTCAACTACCATAAGATTATATCTCTTTGCAATATCCATAATAGTGTCCATTTCACATGCGACTCCGGCATAATGTACCGGACATATGACCTTTGTTTTCTCTGTAATAGCCGCTTCAATCTTAGTTTCATCAATATTCATTGTGTCAGGGCGAACATCAACAAACACCAACGTTGCTCCTGCTAATACAAATGAGTTAGCTGTTGAAGAAAATGTAAAGGACGGAAGAATAACCTCATCTCCTGGTTTTATATCACACATCAATGCAGCCATATCAAGAGCCGTAGAACCACTAGTAGTCAGAAGTACTTTTTTGGCATTAAATCTTTTTTCCATCCATGCATCGCATTTTTTAGTGAAAGGACCATCCCCGCAAATTTTATGATTTTCCACAGCCTCTCTCATATAATTGAATTCTTTACCTGTATAAGGTGGCACATTAAAAACAATCATTTAAATAATCTCTCCTTTGTCTTATTTAATTCTCCCAATACAAATTCCCTTGGGAAATACTGAAATAATTTGATGTTAGATTTTTTTACCATGTCTCTATACAAACATTTATTAGTATATCTTTTCTTATATTCACTTCTAAATTCTGTTGTATCAAACCTTCTGATTTTATCAAAAGAAAACTCTGTTCTATGAAGTTCAATCAACATTTCTAGATTTCTAGCAAAATCTTCTTCTGTCATTACAGCCCCTATAAGCATATGCTCTTTTTTCTCCCTATACTCATTATCCGACAATAACTTATAAATTTCCGCTATAAAATCATCGAAACACTCATATTCAATTCCTAAATGTTCTTGATTAATCAATATTCCATCAGCATCATTGCCATGCTTCAAAGTAATCGGTATCTTACCTGCTAATGCCGCATACCGCATCATTAATCCACCAAACATAGGATATGAATTTATATATAAAACACAGGACACTATTAATTCATAAAAGTCAGGACGTTCGTCTACTAAAAATGCTCGCCCCGGGTATTTTGTAATTAATTTTTGTATTTCTGTATCATTACCACTTCCAGCATATAGAAACTTGATATCATGAAAATTCAATAGAATATTATCTATTGCCTTATAATAGAGTAGATTATCATCACCTAATGTCTTGTATAATGAACCTCCCGTAAAAATATATTTTTCACTTTTTATATCAAATGGAAGTAACTTATCACATTTATCCCGATTAATATAAGGTGTACAGTCCAACTTAATGATACGTTCTTTAGGAATTCCTCTTTCATAGTGAGCTATACTTGCTCCCATTTCTCTTCCATTCACAATGTAATCAAATGCATTAACACCAATCCAATATGCATGATCTGTCAGATCTAACTGTATTCTTGTGGATGAATTATTGTTAGAAAAAGCAATTGCCCCCTCAACATCTGATGGATATGTATAAAAGAACGCAACTTTAGGTCTATAATTCCTAAATATAGAATTAATTTGCTTTATTCGCTCAATATTACTTATTTCTTTATTAACATAAATAATTTGAGTATTATTTGAATTAAATTCAGAAATAATATGTGGTATCTTACCATTCATCGTTTCTGGACATACATATATCACTTTATAACTTAATCTTGCAAGAGCCCGGGCATATACAACAGCTATTCCTCTTAAATCTAAACCAAATCCATCATAAAATAAAACACAATTTTTATCTGCAATATATTCTTGTTTCTGAAGCAGCATATCACGTATCTGAAGTAGGTCATTCTCTAATTCTGTATCTGTGTAAATTTGATTATAATTATAATAAATATTGGATAATGTTTTTGCTGCAATCAATGCCGTTTCCAAACTACGCTTTTCAATGCAATCCCTTACTATTTTTTTTAACTTCGAAATATATTTATCGAATTCCATTAATCAAATTTCCTTTCAATACATATCATTAAACTTTCGCAACTATTTACAATATCTTAAGCATGATAATATCAGCATGTCCATTCAATGCTTCTTTAATTGCTTTGAATCCGTCACTTACATATTGATGGTTGATTTTTATATTACTTGATAATTGTCAGCTGCTCCTATACACCTTTTATCTACAAAATAGCTAAAGAATATTTATCATTCTTATATCTTATTCAGATTGCAATATTCATTAAAGCTTAATAAATTTAAATCCTTATCACTGATAATAAGATTTTCCTGACCACCTATTAACTCAAACGGCCACTCTATTGCAATATCTGTATCATTATACATAATTCCGGCATCGCCCGGACCATAAAATACTTCAGCTGCCTTATAGCTCATAACAGCATCTTCAAGAACCAGATATCCTTGTCCAAATCCTGCTGGAACTAAAATACTAGTAATATCATTTCCACTTAATTCCATATGTCGCCACTGTCTAAATGTTTCTGATTCTGGTCTTAAATCTACCATTACATAGTATACTTTTCCACTGATACATCTCATCAACTTTGGTTGTGGCTTGTCCAATTGAAAATGAATCGCTCTTATTACTCTTTTTTTAGAAAATGTGTAAAATGTTTCTTTCAGTTCATAATCAATCCCATTTTCTTTGAATATATCAATATTATAATCCTTAATTAGCCCCCCACGCTCATCAGAAGCAAAAAATGGCTTAATAATATATGCACCTTTCAAATCTAATTCTTGAAAATCCCACTTCTGCACCATGCTATTTTACCTCCATACCTTCATATAGTTCTAGTGTCCGCAATATTACCTGATCCATATTATAATATTTGAAATCAGCTAAACGACCACATAATATCAAATTCGAAAATATATCTGCATATTTCTTATATTTATCAAACGTTTCCATACTTGACTGAGTTAATACAGGATAATATGGCTCATTGCCAATTTCAGCATTTTTTTCATATGCAACTGGATATTCATATACAATATTGGTCCAACAATTACATTTTTGGAATGGCATTTTAGTATATTCCGTTATTCGCGTATACCCTTCCACCTGAGGATATGCCACTATAGCAGCATTTTGGTAACTATCTTGATTTATACTCTTATATTCAAAGTATAAGGATCTATATGGTAATATACCAAATTTGTAATTAAAAAGTTCATCAATTGCACCTGTATATATTAAATTAACAACTTCACCATCCCATTTAATTTTTCCTGCTACTTCATCAACTGTAATATGTTCTAAAGCTTCTATATTTAACTGAATATCAATTCCGGGATAATTAACAATATTCTTATACAATTCTACAAATC
>OBAF01001993.1_pt1 | contig 10616 bp, 6 predicted proteins | sample 1517851 | NCBI WGS metagenome assembly OBAF01 (sample SAMN04571706, study PRJEB22368) | human gut metagenome | biome: human gut; material: stool | host: Homo sapiens | place: Luxembourg | collected 2012-10-19 | reverse complement strand
GGCTCATAGATAGAGAGCATATAGGCAAGATTTACATATCCAAATTCATTGACGGATACATTTAATGCTTCAACAGCCGTCTCCACTCTGTCTATGACAGTCTTTGCCTTAATCGTCTGCTTATAAAACATATCCGCTTTTTTCACCTCCCCGTCTTCGTTTACTTCCTCAAGACTGCAAAGAAGCGGATAATCGCTATCATCTCTGAAAGCTATTCTGTTTGCTTTTGAAGTAATGGCTCCATACTGCTTTACGAAGGCATCGTATTTCACATTAAGAAGTCTCTGCTTATCAGAAAGCTCCTCCTCGCTGCAGCCATCCATCTGGATATCAATCAGCTCTCTTGTTATCTGTCTGATTTCATCAAGGCTTCGGATTCGCTCCTCGGCAGTCTGTGATACTTCTTTTTTTACCATCTCGGAATTTTCCCTGTAATAGAGTTTTCCTTCAAAAAATGTGTAAGTGTAGTTTCTCACATCCGGATCAGCCGGGATAACTTCCTCCGTCTGCTCCGCCTCATCTGCCCCTCTCTCAAAATCTGTCATCTGTGCTTTGATATTACCGATTGCCTTATTGAGAGCCTCATACATGTTGAAGTTCTCATCATCATTCACACAGACTGTATATCTGCTATCCTGTCCGTAAATCCTTGTATCATATTCCATAGATCCAAGCATCATCTCCGGATGCTCTGCAAAATAAGAGTTGACTGCAATGCCATTCCCAGTTACACCAAGGTGTACCCAGTCAGGTTCAATATCAATCTTTCTCTCCCTCTTCTGCAAAAACAGGATATCTGCTGTCACTTCGGTTCCTGCATTATCTTTAAATGCAGTATTCGGAAGTCTTACTGCTCCCACAAGCTCTGCTCTTTCAGCCAGATACTTTCGGATAGTAGGATTTGCCTTATCAAGTGTTCCCTTTGTGGTGATTACTGCAACCATGCCTCCCGGTCTTACCTGATCAAGTGCTTTTGCCAGAAAATAATCGTGGATACGGAAGTTATACTTGTTGTACTTTGGATCAAATACCTTATAATCACCAAATGGCACATTTCCGACAACCACATCAAAGAAGTTATCCGGATATGTGGTATTCTCAAATCCTGTGATACTGATATTGGCATTCTGATAAAGCTGCTTTGCAATTCTTCCTGAAATGCTGTCAAGCTCCACCCCATACAGATTACTTCTCTGCATAGGTGCCGGCATACTTCCAAAGAAGTTACCGATACCCATAGATGGCTCTAATACATTGCCGCCTCTGAAACCAAACTGGACAAGTGCCGAATTTATGCACATGGCAATCTCCGGTGAAGTGTAAAAGGCATTGTTTACTGTTGCCCTAGCTGCAGCATACTCTTCATCCGATAACATCTCTTTGAGTTCTTTGTACTCTTTGCTCCAGCCTGCGTTTTCCTCGTCAAATGCCTGTGACAGTCCGCCCCATCCGACAAACTTCGACAGAACTTTCTGCTCCTCCGGTGTGGCAATCCTGTTTTCTGATTCAATCTGCTTTAAAGTACGGATTGCATCCATATTCCACTGGTATCTGGTCTTAGCTCCACCTTTTTCCATTTCCCAGAGATTATAGTGGAAGTTGTGCTTCGTCTGCCTGTCAACATTCTTCTCATTTTCAAGACTTTCTACTTGCTGTACTGGTTCCTGCTTTGGTGTAAAATCTACAGTTTCCTGTGATTCTGTATCAGCCTGAATATCATCCACAGATACTGATACTGCATCATCTGAAACCACATGTCCATTCTCATCAATCTTGGTTTCCCAGCCATTCGCTATTGCTCTTTCCCTGGTTTCAAGACGATTGGCTTTTACACTATCCTCGATATCAAAGAATCTCTTATAGACCGGATTCATCTTATCCCTGTCAGCTTTCTGCTTTGTCTCCTGATAATACTTTTTCTGGTCTTCTCCACAGTAAAATGGCTGTTTTACCATATAGGATAAGATTTCATATAACTCACGCCAGTCGATAGCACCTTCCTTACGCACACCATTCCTGTTCTTATAGCTGATCTTCACATATCCGCTTCTGATTGAGTACTCCACAAGACCATACTTATTGTTGGAATATGCCTTTCTTTCTGCATTATCTGTCCCTAATGCGATATCCCTGATAAGGTCAAGTTTATTTGGCATAAATGCAAAATCAGACTGCACCACATCCATAAGGAATGCCCTAAACGGAGTGTAGCAGCTGCAATCTGTTACAAGAATCTCCGCCGCATCACGCAGGTCTTCATCAAGCTCCTCAATACGCTTGGCATAATCAATCGGTGTAATATACTGAAGCTCTGATGGATCTTTTTCAGTTGTTTCAGCTTCTATCTCTGCACCATATTCTGCCTGTGTTACCATGCGGTCTTCATCGGCAGCTTCCTGTGGTGTCATGCCTTTTGCACTTACATAATCTCTGTTAGAAGCATAGCTCTCCGGCTCATCCGGTATTGCATAATCATCAATCTCTGATTCTGCCTCTTCCGGTTCCACTTCTCGGTATTCGGCATCAATGACCTCATCATCCTCACGGAGTCCGTCCATCGCAAGCTCATCAATACGAGGTGTCTCAGGCTGGTATTCCCCTGTAAGAATAAGGACACCAAGCTCTTTTTCGATATCTTTCCACGAAACATATCCTTCAACCTCTCCATCCTCATCTTTCCACTGAAAACGCAGTCCGTTCCCATGAAATGTGTCATATCCGTGCAGTCCCAGTCCGTCAACCGGCCAGCCTGCACCTCCCTGACCATACTCTGCTTTAATACGCTTTGCCCTGGTTCCTGCATCTATCTCTGTTTCAAAAATCTTACATACCCTGCCCTTGCCACCGATAAAGCCTGTACCTCTCATAAGCACCTGTTTGATATACTCACCTGGTACTGTTGCAGACTTTTTGGGATTCAGGTAATTGTATTTACCTGCTAATGCAGCTTTTCTGTCCTGCTCGAACTGACGCATAAACTGATTATTGTTTTCGTCCTCAGTATGAATGGTGCCAATGCTTGCCTGCCCGTTCTGGTCGAAAAAAAAGGAAGCCTGTGTATATTCGGCTTCCTTACTAACACCCAATGAATTGATTTCATCAAGTTCCCTATTCAGTTCTGTATCATCTGATTCTAGTGGAATCGCATCACTACCTGATTCAGTACCACTTCCTCTGCCTGCATCTTCGCCTGCTCTCTTATCTTCCACATCTCCATTGTCGATGACGGATTCTGTGGCTTGTGCTTCGCCAGATACTGCATCTCCAGCTGGTCGTACAGCTGATTCGCTTCCTCCTCTACCGCTGACATCTTCTCGTACATCTTCCCGAATCTCATCAGCGTCTTGTATCTTGCCGGCTCGTTCTCCTTTAGATAGTTCATCGCCATCCTTCCGTATTTGCCCAGCTTCGTGAGATCCTCCGTCTCGTCCGGCATCTCTATCTGCGGATAAAGCAGTCCGTCCACTTCCTTGTAAGTCATTTCTTCTAACATATCCAATTCTCCTTTCGCTCTCGATTGCCTTTAAGTTACGACTAAATTCTCTAAGAACACTACAGGAGACATCGCATACAATGGAACCAAGACGGTAAATGATCTCTTCGTCTTTGATATTTACGATCTGACTAAAATCCTGTTCTTGCACAGATAAGTCAAATCCGCATCTCGTCCCTACAGCATACATGACACTTGCATATACAAGCTGCTCCATGTCCATTTCCTGCTGTAAGCCATTGCGTTTCTTACTTTCTTCCTTTATCACACTACCTGATAGCTGCATAAGCTCGGTCATTTGGTCTTTGAACTCTTCTTTTATTATAAGCCAAACATCTGTTCCTGTAAACTGTTTTAATATATTTTTTAGAGACTCCCTGTCGCTGTTATCGTACTGCTCAATCTGACCTTCTGACACAAGAAAATCCACATAATCCTTAAGATTTTCTCCCTCAAGGTCCCATGTCAGTTTGACATTCTTCCCTCCGGTATCACTGATATCAAAGATATATCTCATGCGTGGATTCAGTGCCCTTGATGGGAAGATAGCACAGCCTTTCGCACCACGCTTTACATATCTTCCCACCTTTTTCCAGGTATCATAATCTGCCATGAGTGTGCTTTTTTCCGGAGGTCTCTGAGCTGTTACCATAACGATATTGTCAAATTCATAGCGGTATAACTGACCTGCGACCTTTAACACATCCTTCCAGTTCTTTTCTGATCTGGTGATGTTACCAATCTCAGAATCGTATATCGCTTTGACCTTCATATCAACGCCCATACCTTTGTCCTCCTCTACTTAAACATCTCTGCAAACAATCCCTTAAATAGCTTTAACTCATCCTTATCCAACTCGATTGCAAATTCATTGTCGATTGCCTGTTTTTCGCATTTATCCTTTTTCTTTGCAATCTTACGCACCACACGAAGAAGCACATAGCACTCCTTGGACTTTGCAATGCTCTGTTTAAAGGTCAGCTCATCCTCATCGACTGACTTCTGTGTCTGATAGATAATCTCTTTTAACTTATCATTGATACCATCTACTTCCTCAAGGGAAATAATAACGGATGCCTTAGAAGCACCCGATCTGTCCCACTCCTTATGAAGTTCCTTTACTAAAAACTCCATGTTCTTAATTACTGTTGTTGAATCACTTTTCATCTTGCTTTTCCTCCGTTTTCTTTTAATGAAGAAGGGAGCTGACCTTCGCTGATAGGCGCAAAATCAACTCCCTTCATGTCCTCTGCTCCAAGGACTATCTGCTCTGCATAATACATATCCATTGCCTTATTGATGGCATCGTCAAGCGACTCTGCCTTTACTTTCTGTACTCGTGAAAGCACTTCTTTTATCTCAACATCAAATTCCTGTTCCATATGATATCGCCTCCTGTAAAAATCTCATCACCGGCTCTTTTCTTCCTTTACCTGTCTTTCCTTAAAGCCCTTATCGTACTTTCCATCTTCCAGCCTGTCGTAAAAACAATCCTCTTCAATCGTTCCGAAATCCTCATACATCTGGTGAAGGAAGTCATTCTGCAGCTTCTTTGGTACATCATCATCCTTTGACATATCCTGATAAAAATAGAACTTCTGCTTTAGCTTTGCCCTGTAATCATAGATATCCTCTATCTTTTCCGGTGTGCCATACTCCCTCTTGTATGCCTTGAAATTCGTGGTTGAGAGTGTGGAACCAAGATAAATGCCATGCTCCCAAGATACCCCGATTGTGGTATTGTCCTTTGTAGGCTTCTCATCCTTCGGATAACGCTTATACTCTGTCGCACCAAGGGCGATTGTAAGAGAACCTGACTTCATATCCATCACCACAAGATTTCTTGGTGATAATGCTTCAAGCACCATGTAATCATGGTCATTGAAGTTATGAAATGTCTGTCCCCTTTCAAATGAGCGGTTCTCCATTTCATAATGCAGGTTAAAATCATCCACCCAGCCCTTATCGGTCATTCCAATCTCCTTAAGCTTTGCAACACATTCATAAGAACTGGCTTCTTTATCAAACCGAAATTCTTTGGAATCGTTATAAAATCCCTGAAGAAAGTGTCCCAGCTGAATATCATCCAGACAGAATCTCGCAGATACCGTTACATTTGCTGCCCTGTAATACTCTGTGAAGATATCTGGTTTACCAAGCGTCCTTCCAAGCTGCAACAAATTGTCTGCAAGCTCTGACATGTCATCAACTGCTATAAAACTCTTATAATCATCCAGAGTCATCAGCATATTTGTCTCTGTTCCCCTGTCGTTTTCTGTTACCAGTATCATATCTTTTAAATCCATTCTTACCTCCAGTCTCAGAGAGGGACTATGCCCTCTCTGCAAATTTCCTGTTATGGTCTTCCTATCACAACTATCTTCCCTGTGCTTGCCACATCCCTGTAAACAACGCCAAGACTTTCATTAAGTGCCTCTACCACCTTGCCATTTCCGACGTATACTGCCACATGGCTGATGTTCTTATATCTTCCATTACTTGTAAAACTGTAAAAGATAAGGTCTCCCGGCTGTAACTCATCAAAGGAAACAGTCTTTCCGGCTTCATCCAGTCCCTGTGCCTCCGCTGCCGCTGTGGTTGCACCACCGTAACTAATATCCACACCTGCATCCTTCCATGAATAATAGGCTAAGGAACTGCAGTCATAATAGTTACCGCTGTCTCTTAAATCCTGATTATAAGGGAAGCCAACTCTGTGTAGTGCATAGGAGCAGACTGTTTTCTGCCTGCTGTCTGTAATTCCACTAAGGATGGCATTGATTTCATCCTCAGTCATGGAGCTTACTCCCGGACTTCCGCCTCCGCCACCACTTCCGCTTCCGGCATATCCAAGCTGTCCCATAAACTCCGGACTCATGATCTGCTCAAGCATTTCCACCTGATCAGAATTAAATCCATAGACCGAAATCATATCCCGATAAGATTTCAGCGTGACATTCACATACAAAACTGACTTCGTGGAAGTAGTTACATTGCCATCTGCATCTGTTTCTTCCACATCTTTCGTTCCTGTACTTGTGGTGTATGAACACATATCATTTACAACTGCCTGCAGCCAGCCTTTTGAAGTATCATTCATGACTGTTGCAGTATCTCCGACACCATGCTTGACCATATAGACTGCCATGATGTCATAGTAATTGCTTGGGGTTTCTTCCATACCTTCATAATCCACATAGACAAGCTCTCCAAGGTCATATCCGGTATGCTCATTCACTTTCGTATTCACATCCCGGTTAAACTCCTGCACATAGGCACTCGTTACAGTCTGTACTGTATCTCCTGATTCAAGTGGTGGCAGGAATAAAGCAAATGGAGAATTGTAAAGGATTGCTATCACCGCTATAACCGGAACCGCAATCATGGCAACTACAAGAACAAGTAATAAAAGCACCAATCCGATAATCGGTGCAGCTGCCTTTACCCAGGTAATCGCTTTTCGCACAATCAGATCCTTTACCAGCTTTGCCACACTATCCGTCTGATTCTCCTGTGCTTTCATCTTATCCAGAAAGAACTTTATCTTCCTGCTCCGGTTGGTCATCTTTTCATCCTTGACCTCTATGGACACACCTGCAGCATATCCGGCTGCCATGCCGATTGCCGTGCCTACTCCCGGTGCAACTGCTGTTCCTGCCGCTGTAGCAGCTGCCTTTGTAGCAGTTTTTGTTGCAACCTTGGCAGTAGTCTTGGCTGTTTCTTTTGCTGTCTCTTTAGCCACAGTCTTTGCAGTATCTTTGGCAGCTTTCTTTGCTGTCTTTTTTGCCAGCTTCTTTCCTGCATCTACCTTCTTGATACGCTTCCTTGCCTCGGCTGCCGCCTTTTTCCTGAAAAGTGCTGCACCCTTAGAAGCAGTTCCGGTAACAGGTCGGCTCGCTTCATATGCAAGATATGCTGCCTGCGATACCTCATGCCCACCTTCCACCTGCTCTGTTACTGCTCCGGCTGCAAGTGCACCTGTTCTTCCTGCTATGTGAAGATTCGTGTTCTTGGTCTTGATGGAAGTGTTTGATTCTCTATAGTTTCGCTTAAATCTTGATAGTCCCCTATTCTTCGGCTCTGACTGATGAATGGTACTCTTGCGATAGGACTTCTTTTTATCATCAGATACCTTTGCACCGATAGTCTTAGGACCTCTCTCTACTGTATAGATGTTGCTGCCTTTAATCTTGGCACCCTTTGGCTCGTGGGCATGAATCTTAGCTTTCTCCTTTGTGTGAATGACCATCGGTTTGTCATCAACCTTTCTAATTTTCAATTTTCTCACCTCCTACTTTGAAAAATAAAATAAGCCGCTAGGGAGCAAAAATTACTCCTTAACGGCTATGTAAAATCATTCAATATTCAATTATTAAAAACAACATGAAACTGAAAGTTTCCATTCTCTACAAATTGGACAAGTCATCGGGATGGCTACTTTCGCATAATTTTAAATCACCATCTTTTAGACTAAAATGCGAAAGGAAACTTGAAGTTATCTATACTGCGATAGGTTTTAGTCCGTTTTTTCTTATGTTTTCTAATTCTTCTGCCATTAAACACTGCGACTCATAAAGACGCAGATATTCTTTGGATACGTCTGAGTCAAAGATCAAAACATCATCCGAATTTATCGTGACATCGACACCACTGCGATACAGTTTTCCAATTGGATGCACGGACATATCCGCAACCCTTCCAAGCAAAATATTACTTGTCGGTGTGATATTTAATCTGATTTTATTATCTGCCAGAAAGCGGATCACGGATTCATCATCGGCTGCCGCGATACCATGCTGCACCTCATCAAGTTCTAATTCTTCTACTGCTGTTCTTACGTCTTTCGCAGTCCCCCATTCTCCAACGTGTGCTTTTAACCTTAATCCTTCTTTTCTTGCCCGACGATAAATTCCTTTAAAATTTTCGATTGGTTGTGCTAATTCGTCACCATACAGATCAATCGAATAAAAATTTTTATTTCCCCAAAAGTGAGATAAACATTCTTCTAAATAATCGATAGGACAATGTCTTGATAATCCGATTTGAAGCCTTAATTCTATATCAGGAGCGATTTCCTTTTGCGCACTTGTAAAAGCATCAACCAGCTCATCAATATCATTATGAAAAAATTCATTTAACCCCCAGACATCCTCACCAATTTCAAGCACAGTTACTCCGTCTTCTTTGGCCTGTTGAAAGGTGGCTTTGATTAAAAGTTTTCTCATCTCAGTGCTGTTAAAATCCTGACCAATGTATTTTTGACTCCATTGATCCATTTCCCCCATCGATGACAAAGAATTCTTTAATGGCTCGATTTTTTTACCGACTGCCTGATATAAGAAACTTCTGCTCCCACCAAGCACAAAATGATTGTGCAGGTCTGCCTTAGGATACTTTCTTAATTCTTCCAGATTTCTTTGCTTCAATGCATATGTAAAACGATTCATAATTCAATTCTCTCCTAGCTGTTTGATTTTCTCCACAAATTTCGATTGAGATTTTACCTGCTCCCAGTCAGATTTTAAATATAGATATGCCCTCTTCATACATTGTTTTATAAGGATCTCCAATCGCCGCGAAAGCATCTTTTTCACTTTTTCGTTCCCAATCCATATCTATATACCCATCGGTTTTTACATGATGTTTTCCCGCAAGCACACAAAAATAGCTGCACACAACTTCATTTAAAATCAGATACTCCAGAAGTGTCCTGTCATCCACATATTTTTCAAATACAAGGGTGCCCCTCTCATAACAAAACACCCTTGTCCGGTATTCCATAATATCAATTTTAAGTTCCATATCAAATTTTGAATTGTCAATCATTCTTTTAAAACTTTCAATCTGATAACTTACCGGAATTTGCGCCTTATCAAGCAATTTATGCACATTATAAAATATTTCTTTCTGTTTCATACCTGTCCTCAATGCATTCTGCTCCGTTGTATTTTCTTCATCCCTATCCGAAAATAGAAATCTATCTGATTTACATTCCAGTTCCCGAAAACGGCTGGCTAGCTGGTCGAGCCGTTCTGTGCCAAATGCCTCATATTCTTCCTTAGTAATTTCATAGTACCGATTATACCAGGCAACCCATGTAACCACACAACTTAGAATATATTTATCCACTTCCGGAACATATCCAACACTATACAGCAGTTTTGTATTTACTTTCTCATTTTGTATATTCATATGCCCTCCAACTATATTCATATCCATTATAATAATCCCATTCGGGTATAATCTCAATATACATATCATTTCACTATCTAAGGGGGCTGAAAAGCCTGTAAAATAAGGAAAGTTCAGGAAATCTCTCCACAAATTCAAATTCTATTTCCAAGGTCTCTTTTTCTCTGTCCATCCCTTTGATTTCCAATGTTCAACATCACGAGGATTAAAACCATTCTTCTGCATTATATGCATAACCCAAAACATTCCCTTGGTTTTTATCCCTGGTTTAACATTTCCCGAATTATGTATAATTTTCTTCGCAATACTTGATGTTGTTTTGTCAATTACTCTCTTTTTCTTTTCGCTTACGCCGTTCCAATCGACCGCCGCAACACCAACTCCATATTTATATCTTTTAGCTACTCCCCAGAAAAACAAGCTGTCCATCATATCTTTATTTGTCGATTTCATACCAGCTCCGGCAGCTGTGGATATGCATACTCCTTGTTTCTTAAACATAGATTCTTCTGGACTATGCACCATCCATCTGTATCCGTAATGGTCTAAAAAAGCTTTCATCGCCCCAGTCGCATGAAATACATAAACCGGACTGGCTAAGATAATAACATTTGCTTCATCCATTGCATCAGTAAGAGGCTTTAGTTTTTCATAATGCGGACATTTTGTCTCGGATTCAGTGAAACACTTTGTACAGCCTACACAAAATTCTCCAAAATCTTTTGGAAGAAAAAATTCTTTTATATCGCTACTTATTTTCTCTGCCAACATATGAGCTATATGATATGTTGAGCCTTTATGACTTTGACCATGTATAATTACTATCTTCATATTTTCTCCATTTGCTTCGTGAAATTCAAATTTTCTTTTCCCTATTAATTACAAATATTCCTTGGAAATTGCTTCCACACCATACATTTCCATAAATGCA
>OBAF01001992.1_pt1 | contig 10619 bp, 6 predicted proteins | sample 1517851 | NCBI WGS metagenome assembly OBAF01 (sample SAMN04571706, study PRJEB22368) | human gut metagenome | biome: human gut; material: stool | host: Homo sapiens | place: Luxembourg | collected 2012-10-19 | reverse complement strand
ATCACGGTGATTGTAAATCTCACCGTTGACGGCGAGCACTTGTTTACGATCGGGAGAGTATAACGGCTGTCCGCCACTTTGCGGGTCGACAATGGAAAGACGTTCGTGAGCCAGGATGGCACTTCCGCCTACATAGATTCCACTCCAGTCCGGTCCGCGATGACGGATCTTCTGGGCCATTTTCAGTACTTTATCTCTTAGTTCTTTCGTTTGAACTTTGATGTTGAGTATACCTGCTATTCCACACATAACTTTAATTTTTAGAGGGGGTAATGTAATCTGTTGATTGTTTATTCGCTATTTCAAAGAAGCTGACTAGCTATTCTTAATTCGTTCCGCCTTGGTTTCCCTTTCGTTCCACCAAGGTTGTCTTTCCGTTCCACCTGGGTGTTTCTTTCGTTCGACCATGGTGGAACGAATCAGATAGTACTAATCAAACTTCTGCTTTTTCCTTACTGCAAAGCTATTTCGTCAGATAAGCATCTATTTCCGCAGCAGCCTTTCGTCCTCCTGCCATGGCGCGTACTACTAAGCTGGCACCAGTCTCGGCATCACCGGCAAGAAATACATTCTTTGCAAATTTGGGTTGTTCCGGTTTCAGGAATCCCATCGCCAATAATACCATATCAGCCTCGATGACTTCCTTTTTTCCTGTCGGTTTCATCGTGGGACGTCCGCCATCTGCAGCCGGAATCCATTCCACTTCTTCACTTTTCCATTCTTTCCGAGGAACTGATTGGAAGCCAGGCACCAGCGGCGTGTACAACCTTCTTCATGGCTGGAAGTCGTTTTGAAGACTGCCGGCCATTGTGGCCAAGGAGTAGCCGGATTGTAGCCGACAGGAGGTTTCGGCATGATTTCGATTTGAGTGACACTGACGGCTCCTTGTCGTACACTGGTTCCGATGCAGTCGGAACCGGTATCACCGCCACCTATCACGAGAACCTTTTTGCCTTTGGCATTTACCAACTTGTCTTTCGGGAAAGTCTGTCCTGCCAGAATCCTATTCTGTTGTGCCAGCATTTCGAGTGCGAAATGAATCCCTTTCAGTTCACGTCCCGGAATACTCAAGTCACGTGCAGTGGGGGTTCCGGTACAGATGCAGTAAGCATCGAATCCTTCCGGTAAATGATTGACGTCTATTTCTACTCCCATCTCAAACTGTATTCCTTCTGCAGCCAATATCTTCATCCGTCGGTCAATTACATTTTTATCCAGTTTGAAATTAGGAATACCGAATCGTAATAATCCTCCGGGCGCTTCATCCTTATCGAATAAAGTAACGCTATATCCTTTTAAATTCAGCTGATTAGCCACCACCAATCCAGCAGGACCTGCACCAATCACCGCCACTTTCTTTCCGTTTCTTTCCGGCGTCTTTACTTGTATATATCCTTCACGAAAAGCCGCTTCTACGATAGCTGCTTCATTCTCGCGAATAGTCACCGGCTGATCGCAGGAAAGTTTCAACACACACGATTTCTCGCAAAGAGCAGGACAAATACGTCCTGTAAATTCAGGAAAATCGCAAGTAGACGACAATACTTCGTATGCCTCCTTCCATTTTCCCCTGTATAATGCATCCTGCCATTCCGGTTGTTTATTTCCTATCGGGCATGCCCAATGACAGAAAGGTACACCGCAATCCATACAGCGTGACGCCTGCAATTTACGGCTGTTTGTATTCAAAGTCTGTTCTACCTGACTATAGTCAGCGATTCGCTCGTTTACAGGGCGGTATCCCGCCTCTTGTCGAGGTATATTTAGAAATGCTTTAGGATCTCCCATCTTGTTATTTACTATTTGACGATTTACTATTTACTATTTCTAGACTATCTTATCATTTGCTATTTGACTATTTACAGACTATACTATACATTCAAATAGTAAATTGTAAATAGTCAAATTGTAAATCTAATAGTCTCTTTGCATATCTGCAATTTTTTGTTGTAACTTTCTCATTTGTTCTTCCTGCAGTACTTTTTTGTATTCGATGGGCACTACTTGGATGAATTGATCTACGTAATGATTCCAGTTGTCGAGCAGGATGCGTGCCAGTTTCGAGCCTGTGTAGAGGTAATGCTGGCGGATTAGTTCGTGCAACTCTTTCCGGTAGCTGGCTTCTTCGATGAGTGACAGTTCCACCATTTCCATGTTACAGAAATAATCGAAGTTGCCGTCTTTGTTCCATACATAAGCTACACCGCCACTCATACCGGCTGCAAAGTTACGTCCGGTTTGTCCGAGGACTACCACACGACCTCCGGTCATGTATTCGCAACAATGGTCACCCACGCCTTCTACGACGGCAACTGCGCCGGAGTTACGAACAGCGAACCGTTCTCCTACACGGCCGTTGATATATACTTCACCGCTTGTTGCGCCATAAAGCAAGGTATTACCGGCGATTGTATTTTTTTCGGCTTCGAAATTGCTGCGGATAGGAGGCAATACGGAGATACGCCCGCCGCTCAATCCTTTACCCAGGTAATCATTCGCTTCACCTTCCAGTTTAAAGTTAACTCCCGGTACGAGAAAAGCTCCGAAAGATTGACCTGCCGAACCTTTGAATTTTACATTCAGCGTATGTTCCGGCAATCCTTTGGCACCATATTTCTTGGCGATTACTCCGGAAAGCATAGCACCTATTGCACGGTCTGTATTGGCAATCGTATATTCTAAAGAAATCTCTTTCTCATGTTCGATAGCTTCTTGTGCGGCATCGATGATGGTTACATCCTTTACAGCAGAAATTCCATGATCTTGGTCGATGACATGACGGATAGCCGCACTGTTGTCAACACGTGCCAGCAATTTGGTGAAGTCGATTAAAGCATGTTTCGGATTTGGGTCATTGGCATCGGACTTGCGCTCGATTAAGTCTGTACGCCCGATGATATCATCCATCCGGGTGAATCCCATTTCAGCCAAATGCTCGCGGACTTCCTGTGCCAGGAATGTGAAAAAGTTTACTAAATATTCACTGCGTCCATGAAAGCGTTTACGTAACTCTTCATTCTGTGTGGCAACTCCCACCGGACAAGTATTCTGATGGCATTTGCGCATCATTACACACCCTAATACAATCAATGCCGAGGTGGCGAAACCATATTCTTCGGCACCCATTAAGGCCATTAAAATGACATCACGTCCGGTTTTCAGTTGTCCGTCGGCTTGCAGGACTATTTGACCACGAAGTCCGTTCAAAACCAATGTTTGCTGTGTCTCGCTCAATCCCAATTCCGGTGAGATACCCGCATAGCGGATAGAAGAAGCCGGAGAAGCACCTGTTCCCCCTTCAGCACCAGAGATGACAATTAGGTCCGCCTTTGCTTTTGCCACACCCGCAGCAATCGTACCGACGCCGCTTTCTGCTACCAGTTTCACACTGATTTTGGCCTGTGGATTTACATTTTTCAAATCGAAGATTAATTGTGCCAAATCCTCAATCGAATAAATATCATGATGAGGCGGAGGAGAAATCAGCGAAATTCCCGGAATGGAATGACGTGTTTTCGCAATCACATCGTTCACTTTAAATCCCGGTAGTTGTCCGCCTTCACCCGGTTTGGCTCCCTGTGCTATCTTGATTTGAATTTCGTCCGCATTAACCAGATATTCTGCCGTTACACCGAAACGACCGGAAGCTACCTGCTTGATTGCACTTCGTAAAGAACTGCCATCGGGCAGCGGTTGGAAACGGGCAGCGTCTTCGCCACCTTCACCGGTATTACTGCGTCCGTGAATTTTATTCATGGCAATAGCCATTGCCTCATGAGCCTCTTTGCTGATAGAACCAAAAGACATAGCCCCCGTGACGAAACGATGCAGAATGTTTTCCACCGGTTCTACCTGATCGATTGAAATCGGATTACGACGGAATCCCAGAAAGTCACGAAGGAAAATAGGCTTCTCTTTTTCGTCTACCAGATGGGTGTACTCTTTAAATTTTTTATAACTCCCCAGTCGTGTAGCCAATTGCAGAGTGCTGATTGTTTCCGGATTCCATGCGTGCTTTTCTCCATCTTTACGGAAAGCATACAAACCGTTATTTTTTAATAACTCTTCATTTTTAATACTTTCAAATCCTTCTTTATGGAAAGCAATGGCATCTCTGGCTATTTCTTCCAGACGGATACCTTCGATCGGTGAACCGAGTCCTCCAAAATAAGCCTTGCTCAATTCTTCACTCAAACCGACAGCTTCGAAAATCTTAGCACCACGATAGGAGCGGATCGTAGAGATACCCATCTTACTCATGATTTTAAACAAGCCTTTACAGATGGATTTGATATAGTTCTTTTCAGCAGTGGTATAATCCAACTGAATATCTTTGTCTTTTACCAGTCGGTCGAGGACAGCGAATGCCATGTAAGGATTCAGGGCACTTGCTCCGAAACCCAACAATAACGCGGCGTGCATCACTTCACGTATTTCACCACTTTCTACGATCAATGCCGTTTGCACCCGTTTACCAACTGAAATCAGGTGGTGATGAACAGCGCTTACTGCCAGCAATGATGGAATGGCAGCATGGGTAATATCCACCTCACGGTCGGTCAGGACAATGTAGTTTACACCTTCCGTCACGGATTCTTCCGCCATTTTACAAAGATGGGTCAGTGCTTCCTGCAGTCCGGCTTTCCCTTTGGCAACCTCAAACAACATGGGTAGTTTGACTGTTTTGAAGCCTTTATACCGGATATTACAAAGAATATCCAGTTGGGTATTGCTTAAAATCGGATGATTCAGGCGTACCATTTTGCAATGACTTTCACTGGGCGTCAGAATATTCATACCGACTGCTCCAATGTATTCTGTCAATGACATCACCAGTTCTTCACGAAGTGGATCAATGGGCGGATTGGTTACCTGGGCAAATTGCTGACGGAAATAGTTGTAAAGCAACTGTGGTTTATCTGAAAGTACGGCGAGTGGCGTATCGTTACCCATTGAATTGATCGGTTCTGCTCCGGTGCTTGCCATCGGCATAATCAGCCTTTCGATGTCCTCTTTGGAGTAGCCGAAAGTACGAAGCATCCGGTCGTAGTTTGCTACGTGATGAGGAACTTTGCGCCCGCTTTTCAGTTCATCCAGTTCGATTCGGTTGGTAGATAGCCAGGTGCGGTAAGGCTTGGCTTCAGCCAACTGTTTTTTCAGTTCGCCGTCATAGTAGATCTCGCCTTTTTCCGTATCCACCAGCAGGATTTTGCCGGGCTGTAAGCGACCTTTTTCTTTGATGTCTCCCGGTTCGAAATCCATAACACCGACTTCCGAAGCCACTACCATCATATCGTTTTTAGTAATCAGATAACGGGCAGGGCGCAGGCCATTGCGGTCGAGCATACCTCCGGCAAATCGTCCGTCGCTGAATAGTAGTGCGGCCGGTCCGTCCCACGGTTCCATCAGGATGGAGTGGTATTCGTAGAATGATTTCAGATCCTCACTGATCGGGTTCTTCTCGTTGAAAGATTCCGGCACGAGCATAGCCATGGCATGTGGCAGGCTCAATCCTGACATCACCAGGAACTCCAGTACATTGTCCAGAGAAGCACTGTCGCTCATGCCCGGTTGTATAATCGGGCGGATTTCTTTTATATCGCCTAAAGTGGGAGTGGAGAGTACACTTTCACGGGCTTCCATCCATCCTCGGTTACCACGGATAGTATTGATTTCACCGTTGTGTGCCAGCAGACGGAACGGCTGTGCCAATCCCCATGTAGGGAATGTATTGGTACTGAAACGAGAGTGCACCAATGCCAGTCCGCTGGTAAAATAGCTATTTGTCAGGTCCGGATAATAGTTGCGCAGCTGTAATGATGAAAGCATACCTTTATATATAATGCTTTTGGTAGAGAGTGACACGACATAAAAATCGTCTTTTGCCGGAATAGATGACAATCTGACTTTATTTTCGATTCTTTTCCGGATCAGATATAACTTCCGGTCGGCAGTTTCCGTTTCCGTAAATCCGGTGATGAACACTTGTTTGATGTCCGGTTCGTTTGCCAGAGCCGATTCTCCCAGGATTTCGGGGCAGGTGGGCACATTGCGTAAATGCATCAATGTGAGTCCTTCTTTTTCAATTTCTTCAATAATAATACTTAGAATAGCTGCCTGGTCTTTTTCGTTTTTCGGTAAAAACAATAATCCTGTGCCGTACCGTCCTTTTTCGGGGACAGGAATACCTTGTAATAAAATAAACTCATGCGGAATTTGAAGCATGATACCTGCACCGTCACCGGTCTTGTTATCCGCACCCTCGGCACCGCGATGGCGCATGTTTTCTAATACCTTTAAAGCCGACTCAACAATGTCGTGTGACTTTTCTCCATGAATGTTAACCAGCATACCGACACCGCAGGCATCGTGTTCGTATGCCGCATCGTACAAGCCCATCTGTTGGGGCTGTCGTTGGTAAGGGAATCCTTCTGTTACGTTGTTAAAAAGTTCTTGTTTCTTCATTCTTACTAGCTTTATTGTATGATAATACCTGTTTGATGTATCAAATTGTTTGGCAAAGTTAATATTTTAATTTCAAAATGATAGTGAAATTTAGCTTTTGTGTGACGCGAAATGAGAATAGGAATCTTTATTCTTTTAATTTGTTATTAAAAACAGGAAATTTGCTTTTAATTTGTTAGCTTATTTATCCTTATTTGAAGCTGATTGTAATTTGTTTCTTTTTGAGCTAAAAATAATATATTATTTAACTTTTTGATGTGTTTGCAACTTTTTTATGCGTTTCTGTCAAATAAATATGCTTTTTGTTGTCTTTATGTTATTTGTAATGTGTATATTTGCAGGCGAAATAAAAATATCATAATATGTGTGGAATAGTAGGCTATATTGGTAAACGAAAAGCCTACCCTATCCTTATCAAAGGGCTGAAGCGACTGGAGTATCGTGGATATGACAGCGCGGGGGTAGCAATCATTAGTGATGACCAACAGTTAAATGTGTATAAGACGAAAGGAAAAGTCTCTGATCTTGAAAATTTCGTCACACAGAAAGATATTTCCGGTACAATCGGAATTGCCCATACCCGTTGGGCTACTCACGGGGAACCTTGTTCTGCTAACGCACACCCTCATTACTCTTCTTCCGAAAAGCTCGCTCTCATTCATAACGGTATTATTGAAAACTACGCCGTTCTTAAAGAAAAACTTCAAGCCAAAGGCTATATTTTTAAAAGTAGTACAGATACCGAAGTCCTCGTTCAATTAATAGAATACATGAAAGTCACTAATCAGGTCAGTCTGTTGACGGCTGTTCAGTTGGCGTTAGGGGAGGTAATTGGTGCTTATGCGATTGCGATTCTTGATAAGGAGCATCCCGATGAGATTATTGCTGCCCGTAAGAGCAGTCCATTGGTAGTGGGGATTGGAGAGAATGAGTTCTTTCTTGCTTCAGATGCTACTCCGATTGTAGAATATACTGATAAAGTGGTTTATCTGGAAGACGGGGAAATAGCTGTTTTGAATCTGGGGAAGGAGTTGAAGGTAGTCAACTTGAACAATGTCGAAATGATACCTGAAATAAAGAAGGTGGAACTCAACCTCGGTCAGTTGGAAAAAGGGGGATATCCGCACTTTATGTTGAAAGAGATTTTCGAACAGTCCGATTGTATTCGTGATTGCATGCGCGGACGTATCAATGTGGAAGCTGATAATGTGGTGCTTTCTGCTGTGATAGATCACCGGGAAAAGCTGCTGAATGCCAAACGGTTTATTATTGTTGCTTGCGGAACTTCCTGGCATGCCGGACTGATTGGTAAGCATCTGATTGAGAGTTTTTGCCGCATACCGGTGGAAGTGGAGTATGCTTCCGAATTCCGCTACCGTGATCCGGTGATTGACGGGCAGGATGTGGTGATAGCAATCTCCCAGAGTGGCGAGACGGCAGATACATTGGCTGCTGTGGAATTGGCGAAAAGCCGCGGGGCATTTATATATGGCATTTGCGATCGGCTCTTCTATTCCCCGTGCCACTCATACCGGTTCATATATTCATGTGGGTCCAGAAATCGGGGTGGCTTCTACCAAAGCATTTACCGGACAGGTCACTGTATTGGCGATGTTGGCATTGACACTTGCCAAAGCGAAAGGAACCATTGACGAACAGCATTATCTTTCAATCGTACAGGAGTTAAATCATATTCCGGAAAAAATGAAAGAGGTGTTGGAATTGAATGATACTTTGGCGGAGTTATCGAAAACTTTCACTTATGCGCATAATTTTATTTACCTGGGACGCGGATATAGTTATCCCGTTGCTCTGGAAGGTGCATTGAAATTGAAAGAAATATCGTATATTCACGCCGAAGGTTATCCGGCTGCGGAGATGAAGCATGGACCGATTGCCCTGATCGATGCGGAAATGCCGGTAGTGGTGATTGCTACCCAGAATGGGTTGTATGAGAAAGTAGTAAGTAATATTCAGGAGATTAAGGCACGGAAAGGAAAAGTGATTGCATTTGTGACGAAAGGAGATACCGTTATCAGCAAAATCGCTGACTGTAGTATCGAACTTCCTGAAACAATCGAATGTCTCGATCCGTTAATTACTACGGTACCTCTGCAACTTCTTGCTTACCACATTGCGGTATGCAAAGGGATGGATGTGGATCAGCCGAGAAATCTGGCGAAGTCGGTAACAGTAGAGTAACTTTAAGTAGTAACTAGTATATAGAGAGATGGAACAATTGAAACATGAATGTGGCGTTGCCATGATACGCTTGCTCAAACCGTTAGAGTATTACGAGAAAAAGTACGGGACATGGATGTATGGTCTTAATAAACTCTACCTGTTGATGGAGAAGCAGCATAATCGTGGACAGGAAGGTGCGGGACTGGCATGTGTGAAACTGGAAGCAAATCCGGGCGAAGAATATATGTTTCGTGAACGCGCTTTAGGTTCCGGAGCCATTACGGAAATCTTTGAAAACGTTCAAAACAATTTTAAGGATCTCACTCCCGAACAGTTGCACGATGCAGCGTATGCCAAACGAACTTTGCCTTTTGCCGGTGAAGTATATATGGGACATCTTCGTTATTCCACGACGGGAAAATCCGGAATCTCTTATGTGCATCCATTTTTAAGAAGAAATAACTGGCGCGCCAAGAATCTGGCTCTCTGCGGAAATTTCAATATGACGAATGTAGACGAGATATTTGCCCGTATCACTGCCATTGGTCAGCATCCGCGTAAATATGCCGATACATATATCATGTTGGAGCAGGTGGGACACCGTCTTGACCGTGAAGTGGAGCGTGTATTCAATCTTGCCGAAGCCGAGGGGCTTACGGGCATGGGAATCACTCATTATATAGAAGAATATATTGATTTGGCAAACGTGTTGCGCACTTCCAGCCGCGAATGGGATGGGGGATACGTGATCTGCGGATTGACCGGGAGCGGCGAGTCCTTCGCCATCCGCGACCCGTGGGGAATCCGGCCTGCATTCTGGTATCAGGATGATGAGATAGCTGTTCTTGCTTCCGAACGTCCGGTGATCCAGACTGCTTTGAATGTTCCGTTTGAGGAAATCAAAGAATTGCAACCGGGGCAAGCATTGTTAATCAGCAAAGAAGGTAAAATCCGTACTTCGCAAATTAACAAGCCGCGCGAAAATCATGCCTGTTCTTTCGAACGTATCTATTTCTCCCGTGGGAGTGATGTCGATATTTATAAGGAAAGGAAACGGTTGGGTGAAAAGTTGGTTCCGAGAATATTGAAAGCTATCAATAATGACATCGATCATACGGTTTTTTCTTTTATTCCCAATACTGCGGAGGTGGCTTTCTACGGAATGTTGCAGGGACTGGACGATTACTTGAATGAGGAGAAAGTGCAGCAAATTGCTGCATTAGGGCATCATCCGGATATGGAGGAACTGGAAGTCATTCTTTCCCGCCGCATCCGTAGCGAAAAGGTGGCGATCAAGGATATCAAACTCCGTACGTTTATTGCCGAAGGAAACAGTCGTAATGATCTGGCAGCCCATGTGTATGACATTACATACGGAAGTCTGGTACCCGGTGTTGATAATCTGGTGATTATTGACGACAGCATTGTGCGTGGTACTACGTTGAAACAAAGTATTATCGGTATTCTCGACCGTCTCGGTCCGAAGAAGATTGTGATAGTATCTTCTTCTCCGCAAGTGCGTTATCCTGACTATTACGGTATCGATATGGCAAAGATGAGTGAGTTTATCGCTTTCCGAGCTGCTGTCGAACTTTTAAAGGAGCGGGATATGAAAGATGTGATTGCGGCTGCCTACCGTAAATCGAAAGATCAGGTGGGACTGCCGAAAGAGCAGATGATAAACTATGTGAAGAATATCTATGCTCCGTTCACCGATGAGGAAATCTCTGCCAAGATGGTGGAACTGCTGACTCCCAAGGGAACAAAGGCGAAAGTGGAAATTGTCTATCAACCGTTGGAGGGATTGCACGAGGCTTGTCCGCATCATAAAGGCGACTGGTATTTTAGCGGTAACTACCCTACACCGGGAGGTGTGAAAATGGTGAACCGGGCGTTCATCGACTATATAGAACAAATGTATCAATTCTAACAACCATACAACGATTCAATAATAAGAATGAGAAATGTGA
>OBAF01001987.1_pt1 | contig 10639 bp, 6 predicted proteins | sample 1517851 | NCBI WGS metagenome assembly OBAF01 (sample SAMN04571706, study PRJEB22368) | human gut metagenome | biome: human gut; material: stool | host: Homo sapiens | place: Luxembourg | collected 2012-10-19 | reverse complement strand
ACAAAGATACGATAAATATAAAATAAAAGCCATTTTGCTTTTCTCAATTATTATTTGTTTATTTGCAACGCGATTTATTTACTATTCAACACTTTTAAAGCACGTGGAAGATAAGGCCGATTTTGATTTTCTTTTTAAAGAGTACTATCCTCAACTTTATTATTACGCATTTCATTTGATTAATAATATGGAGGCTAGCAAAGATATCGTCAGCGACGCCTTCGAATTTATTTGGGCCAATTATGCTAAAATAGATAAAGCCACAGCTAAATCTTATCTATATGTCTACGTTCGCAACAAAAGCATTGATTTCCTGCGGCATCAGAATACACACGAACAATACGTACAAATCTATTCCGAACTGACCAAAAGTTATGTTGAGACGGAGTATCAGGAGCAGGATGAAAGAATGATGCATATCAGTAAGGCGATGGAAAAACTGACTCCACATACCAGGCATATTTTAGAAGAATGTTATATTCAACGCAAAAAATATCAGGAAGTGGCAGAGGAATTAAATATTAGTGTCAGTGCAGTCAGGAAGCATATTGTGAAAGCATTACAGGTGATACGTGAAGAATGTGCAAAAAAATCATAAAGCAGGTGTCTTTATTTTATGATTAAACGTAATATAAATAAGTATGATACAGTCGAACAGTGATGAATAAAGATATTGACAATATAGATAGTACAGATAAATCTGTAGAGAAGGCACTCGACATTATGGAGAGCTCTTCAGAAATAAACGTCGAACAACTGCAGGAAATGCTTAAAGATGAAGAAACCCTGCAGGCTTGTCGCGACATCATGGATAGCAGCCTCTTCCTACAACAAAAAAGTGGAATGGAACTACCCAATATAGAGATGGAGCTAGAACGATTCAAGAAAAAACAGTACACGGCAAGAATGCGTTCCAACTTCTGGAAAGTAAGTATGGGAATAGCCGCCATGATTGCCGTTCTATTTGGAACTTACTATCTTATCAATACCCTGACGACCCCTGCCCTGGAACCAATCACAGTATTTACTGCGGATGCTGCCCCTCAACATATCACTCTGCAAAAAGATAACGGAGAAAAGATTGTATTAGACGAACCGCAATCAAACAATCAAACCTTACCACAGAAAATGATCTCAAAGTCCGAAAAGAAAGAATTGGATTACAGGCAAGTCATTTCAACGACCACTCAAACACATGTACTCACTGTTCCACGCGGTGAAAGTTTCAAGGTAGTGTTATGTGACGGCACGGAGGTCTGGCTCAATGCCAATAGTAACTTTGTCTATCCAACGGCCTTTATTGGCGACGAACGTATCGTCACTTTAGAAGGTGAGGCTTATTTTAAAGTGGCCAAAGATCCGGAGCGACCTTTCATCGTAAAAACCAGAACTGTGCAAACCCGCGTTCTCGGTACTGAATTTAATATACGCAGCTATACTCCTGAAGATACTCATGTAGTGCTTATTAATGGAAAAGTAGAAGTCAGCAATACCAAAGGAGGATCATATACCAGACTATATCCGGGAGAAGATGCACATCTGCAATCTGATGGCAACTTTATCCTGGCAGAAGTAGATCTAGACTCCTATGTTTATTGGAAAGACGGCTATTTCTACTTTGACAATGTCACATTGAAAGATATTATGCAAAATTTGGGACGTTGGTACAATGTAAACATAGAGTTCAGAAACAAAGAAGCGATGGAGTATAAAATGCACTTTATATCCGATCGTACCAAAGACCTGGAACATACAATCTCATTACTTAATAGAATGAAAAAAGTGACAGTCACCTTGCAAGGCAATACGCTTACTGTAGACTAGATTTTTATTGCATAAGTATAACTAATCTATGCAAAATACAACAAAATATCACTTTTATTAAAAAATAAATCACAAAAGGGGTATCCATATTTTCTTCTCATACGAACTAGTTATATAAACATGTTCAAAATAGTGTTATTAAAGACAAACGTATGAGAAATAATTGGAACCTACTTATTGTGTGTTTTCTATGCGTATTATGTTTCCGACCCTACCAAGTAAATGCTCAGGTGCAATCGCAAAAGAAAATCACGATTGAAATTAGCAACGAACGGTTGCCGTCCGTACTAAAACGTTTAGAAAAACTATCCGGATATAAGATCCTGTTTACGTATGACGATGTCAAGAAATTCACCGTTTCTGGCTCCGTCAAGGATAAGAGTATAGAGCAGACTCTCGATATAATCTTAGCTAATAAGCCACTGGAATATCATATTGAAGACCAATTTATCACAATTACTATCAAAGGTCCTTCCAAACAGGCGAAAGTATTCAATGTGAAAGGAGTGGTTATTTCCGGTGATGACGGACAGCCGCTCATTGGTGCAACCGTTGTCATCAAAGGAAGTAAGTCCGGTGTATTAACGGATATAGATGGAAAATTCTCGATAGAAAATGTATCCAATAAATCCCTGTTACAATTTTCCTATATAGGAATGAAACCGCAAGACCTGACTCCTGCTCCAAATATGAATGTTACATTAATGCCTGATGTACAAACATTATCTGAAGTAGTAGTAACAGGTATGCAGAAAATGGACAAACGTCTGTTTACAGGAGCAACCAAACAATTGTCCGCAGATGAGGTCAAACTAGATGGTTTGCCTGATATCAGCCGGGGACTTGAAGGACGTGCCGCAGGCGTATCTGTACAAAATGTTTCCGGCACATTTGGTACCGCCCCAAAAATCCGGGTACGTGGTGCTACATCTATTTTCGGTAGTTCAAAGCCACTATGGGTGGTAGATGGAGTCATCATGGAAGATGCTATCGACGTAGGTCCGGATGACTTATCCTCAGGAGATGCCGAAACATTGATTAGTTCAGCTATTGCCGGATTGAATTCAGATGATATTGAAAGCTTTCAAATATTGAAAGACGGATCAGCAACCTCTATCTACGGTGCGCGAGCCATGGCAGGGGTTATTGTAGTAACCACCAAAAAGGGAAAAGCCGGTGTCAGCAAAATCAGCTATACCGGTGAATTTACAACTCGTATGATTCCCAGTTATAAAGAATTCAATATCATGAATTCACAGGAACAAATGGGAATCTATAAAGAAATGGAACAAAAAGGATGGCTCAACAATAGCGATACTTACCGTGCAAAAGATAGCGGAGTGTATGGACGTATGTATCAGTTAATCAATCAATACAATCCGGTTACAGGACAATTCGGACTTGCCAACACTCCGGAAGCACGTAACGCTTACCTGCGTGAAGCGGAAATGAGAAATACCGACTGGTTTGATACTTTATTTTCCAACAATATCACACAAAATCATTCTGTCAGTATCACTTCCGGAACAGAAAAATCTTCATTCTATGCTTCATTAAGTGCCATGTCAGACCCGGGGTGGTACAAGCAAAGTGAAGTAAAACGCTATACAGCTAATTTAAATACAACATATAATATATATAAGAATTTATCTATAAATTTAATATCCAGTGCTTCCTACCGTAAGCATATAAATTTAATATCCAGTGCTTCCTACCGTAAGCAGAAAGCGCCCGGAACACTGAGTTCTGAAGTGAATGCAGCTAGTGGAGAAGTCACCCGTCAATTTGACATCAATCCATATTCGTATGCACTAAACACATCACGCGCATTGGATCCGGCAGTCAACTATACAGCTAACTACGCACCATTCAATATCCTTCATGAATTGGATAACAATTATATGGACTTAAACGTAGTTGACGTTAAATTCCAAGGAGAAGTAAAATGGAAAGCACTTCCAGAATTAGAGCTTAGCGCATTAGGAGCAGTCAGATATCAAGCTTCTTCGCAAGAACATAATATTAAAGACCACTCGAATCAGGCAACAGCATATCGCACAGGAATGGATGACGCCACTATTCGTGACAACAATAATTTACTCTACACCAACCCCGACAATCCTTATGCTTTACCCATCAGCATACTGCCGGAAGGCGGTATTTACCAGCGTAAGGACTATCGCATGCTGGGAGTAGACTTTCGTGCCACAGCATCCTGGAATCATTTATTTGCAGAAAAGCATATAACCAATCTTTTCGCTGGTATGGAGGTGAATGATTTAAAACGCATGCAGAATTATTTTCAAGGATGGGGAATGCAATATACAATGGGCGAAATTCCATCGTACGTATATGAATTTTTCAAGAAAGGTATTGAGTCCGGTGAAAATTATTATGGATTAAACCATACCACAACAAGGAGTGTAGCAGGTTTTGCCAATGCAACCTATTCGTATGATGGCCGTTATACAGTAAACGGAACATTCCGCTATGAAGGCACCAACCGCATGGGAAAAAGCCGTTCTTCCCGCTGGTTACCTACATGGAATATTTCAGGAGCATGGAATGTACATGAAGAAAATTTCTTCGAAACACTCAGCTCCGTGCTGTCACATTTGACATTCAAAGCATCCTACTCTTTAACTGCCGACAGAGGTCCGGAATATGTAACAAATTCACATGCCATAATCACCAGCTATTCACCATTTCGCCCTTTCACCAGCGGACAGGAAACCGGACTTTATGTATCCGACCCCGAAAATAGCGAATTGACTTACGAAAAGAAGCATGAATTAAACATCGGTGCTGATATGGGATTCTTAAACAACCGGATCAATTTCTCAATCGACTGGTATAAACGCAACAACTATGACCTGATTGGTATAACTCCGACACAAGGAGTAGGTGGTTCTATTTATAAATATGCCAATATAGCCTCCATGAAGTCACATGGTATTGAATTCACCATCTCAAGCAAGAATATCCAATCGAAAGACTTCTCATGGAATACAGATTTCATCTTTTCCAAAGCAAAAAATGAAGTGACCGAGCTTAACGCCCGTTCCAGCGTGATGGATCTGGTTTCAGGCTATGGTTTTGCGCGTCAGGGCTACCCGGTGCGTGGTTTGTTCTCTATCCCATTTGTCGGCCTAAGTTCAAATGGTATCCCAATGTATAATATCAATGGAAAAATAACCAGTACTGATATTGATTTCCAAACACGTGACAATATAGACTATCTAAAATATGAAGGTCCCACTGATCCTACTATAACAGGTAGCTTTGGTAATATCTTCACCTATAAAGCATTCAAACTAAATGTATTTATCACCTATTCATTTGGTAATGTAGTACGTTTAAATCCGTGCTTCAATTATCAATACAGTGACTTATCCTCTATGCCCCGTGAATTCAAAAATCGCTGGACAGTTCCGGGTGATGAGAAGCATACCAATATCCCTGCCATCATTTCCAAACGTCAATATGAAGATAATAAAGATTTGATGTATGCATATAATGCCTATAATTACTCTACAGAACGAATTGCCAAAGGAGACTTTATTCGTATGAAAGAAATTTCCTTGTCCTATGATTTTCCAAAATCATGGATTACATCAGCAAAGATATCCAATTTATCTTTGAAACTTCAGGCTACCAATTTATTCCTAATCTACGCAGATAAGAAGCTAAACGGACAGGACCCGGAATTCTTCAATACCGGTGGAGTTGCCTCCCCTGTACCCCGTCAGTTCACATTAACTCTTAGATTAGGATTTTAACCATTCAGATAATTATAAAAATGATGAAATATAAAAACGTATTATATACAGCAGTCATTTCAACCTTATGCCTGGGAATAACCTCCTGTAGCGATTTTTTGGATGAAATGCCGGACAACCGAACTGAACTAACTACCGAAGAGAGCATTACCAAAGTATTGGTATCTGCATACCCAATGACCACCAACTGTCATATAGGCGAATTCTACAGTGACAACATTGATGAAAATAGTAAAGCATACAGCTATCTTTTCCGGTTAAACGAGCACTTGTATCGCTGGCAGCAAACCACTGAAGAGAATCAAGACTCACCTCATGCCTTATGGAATGATTGTTATAACTCGATTGCATCGGCCAACCAAGCCCTGGCAGCCATCGAGCAAATGGGAAACCCTCAATCATTGTCAGCACAAAGAGGTGAAGCTCTAATATGTCGCGCATATAATCATTTCGTACTAGCTACCACATTCTGCAAAGCGTATGGTACAAATGCAGATAAAGACCTAGGTATACCTTACATAAAGGAACCGGAAACATCTGTAAATCCACAATACTCACGCGGAACTGTTGCTGAAGTCTATCAAAATATCGCAGCCGATTTAGAAGAAGGATTGCCTCTAATCGACGACAATATTTACTCACGAGTGAAATATCATTTTAATAAAAAGGCTGCCTATGCATTTGCTGCCCGCTTTTATCTATATTACACACAGCCGGATTTTTCTAACTGCCAGAAGGTTATCAATTATGCCAATATAGTACTCGGCACGAATGCTTCCCAATATTTACGTGACTGGGCTGCATTAGGAGCTTTATCTCCCAACAAGAACATACAGCCGAACGCTTATGTAGATGCAGATAATCGGGCAAATCTACTGGTAATATCAGCAGCTTCATATTGGCCATTGGTTTCCGATCCGGGTTATGCCAACTGTGAAAGATACTGCATGAATAATATTACTGCCTCGGAAAGTTGTAAATCCGAAGGTCCATGGGGAGACCAGTCAAGCTACCACCAAATCCCATTTGCGCCTGGTGGCTCTATCAAGAACGGATTCCGCCGTTTAGTCATCTATCAGCAGTTCACATCAGGCAACAGCTGGGTCGGTTATATGCTGTATCCTGCTTTCACTACCGATGAAGCATTACTTTGCCGGGCTGAAGCTTACACATTACTAAAACGTTACGACGAAGCTGCAGCCGATATAGACGCCTGGCAGAAAGCCTTTACGAAAAATACACAAACCTTGTCCAAAGAGACAATCAATGATTTTTATGCTCAATTAAAATATTACACACCGGAAGCCCCGACAGTAAAAAAGGAATTGCATCCGGATTTTATAATAGAAAAAGGAATGCAAGAGAATCTGATACACTGTATTCTACATGCGAGACGCCTGTTAACTTTAGAAGAGGGACTTAGATGGCAAGATATAAAGCGCTATGGCATTGTAATCTACCGCCGCTATTATGAAGGTTATACCTTGGTGAATATCACCGACAAGATGGACACGAATGACCCCAGACGTGCAATTCAGCTACCGGCCAGTGTCATTACGGCAGGTATGCAACCAAATCCAAGAAATGACTAACTAACTTAAGGAGGGAAAAATATGAAGAAATACATCATATATAGTTTAATCATATCATTAACCTGCGGACTGGGAGCTTGCAACAACGACGAGGGCGTGGACAAAGCAAACAGCATCTTCTCTACAGAAGAAGTAGAACGCAGCCCATTCGACAACTGGATATTGGGTAATTACACCCATCCGTACAACATTGCATTGAAATATCGCATGGAAGATAACGAGAGCGATATGACACATGTATTAGCTCCTGCCGACTATAAAAAATCCGTAGTACTGGCTAAAATTATCAAACATGTATGGCTGGAAGCATACGATGAAGCGACCGGTAATCCGGACTTCTTACGTCAATACATCCCCAAGACCATTCACTTTATCGGCTCTCCTGCCTATGAAGACAATGGCACCATGGTATTGGGAACGGCAGAAGGTGGTATGAAAATTACATTATACAATGTAAATGACATCAATCCTGATAAAATAGATATCAATCTGCTAAACGAATACTATTTCCAAACAATGCATCATGAGTTCGCCCACATCCTGCATCAAACCAAAAACTATGATCCGGCATTTGATCGTATCACAGAAAATGCCTATATCGGCAGCGACTGGTATATGGTGGGAGCTAACCGCAATGCATGGCAACAAGGATTTGTCACTTCCTACGCAATGAGTGAATCACGTGAAGATTTTGTTGAAAACATTGCGGTGTACGTCACAAATACAGAAGACTACTGGAATAATATGCTACAAAATGCCGGTGAAAGCGGTCGTGCACTTATCAAACAGAAATTCGAAATAGTCTATAGTTACATGGAACAAACCTGGGGAATCAATCTGGACGAATTACGCGACATCGTTCTACGCCGCCAAGATGATATAGCAAACGGCAATGTAGACTTAAGTATTATTGAATAAACTATGAAAATTATGAAGAAATATCTATCAATATACACACTTCTGGCATTGACTTGCATTGTATTACAATCTTGTCTTTTCTCTGAAGAAGAAATATTCGACGAATCATCTGCCAACAGAGCTACAGCCGATGTAATAAAATGCCAGGAGATTCTTAAAGATGTTCCGAACGGATGGAAACTGGAATATTACATAGGAAGCAACTATTCTGCAGGTGCAGTCACCCTACTAATGAAATTTGATGGAAAACAGGTAGAAATGGCGTCGGAAGCAGGAGCAGAAGGTTACAAGCCGGGTACCATAATAACCTCCCTGTATCAAGTTAAATCGGAACAAAGCACTATGCTCACTTTCGACTCATACAACCAGCTGATCCACATGTTTTCAGGTCCTTTAGGCCTGAACATGAACGTGGGAGGAGATTATGAGTTTATTATCATGAGCGCAACTCCCGACAAGGTTATTCTACAAGGAAAAAAATATAAAAATATAATGGAAATGACGCCTATGCCCAAAGACATACCATGGCGTATCCAGCTTGAGGATATCATTAACATCGAGAAAGATGCTTTTCTGAATACATATCGCATGGAGAAAGGGGGCCAAGTACTGAACTACTTTATACGTGACAATGGCACAATGTCTACATTCTCCGTTTACAGTACCGATTATAGCAGTGCAGAAAGTTTACCATATATTTATACAGAAAAAGGGCTGAAGTTACAGTCTCCATATAATGTCAACGGAGTTGAAGTCCAGCACTTCAAATGGGATAAAAAGTCCAGGCTATTTGTTTGTACCGATGCAGATGCAACGGATATTGTATTAAAAGAGTATTATCCCGAAAACTATCTGCAATATGAAGACTATATTGGCACCTACACCGCAACGGTTGACGATTACGATGAAGGTCCAACTTCACAATCTGTAACCATCACTCCTAAAGTCAGAGGAGAAAGTTATACTCTAAAAAGTATTGGCGGATTCAACTTCACTCTTCTGTATGACAAAGCCAGCGGAAAACTGATCTTAGATTCACAAAGTATAAGTCCGGTTTCTTCATCGTCTTACTACTTTGCGTGTGCGGCAGGTGTAGAAGGATATGCTCACACAGAATTAAGTTTGCCTTCACGCTTACGCAGCGGATTAGTAAATGTTACGGTGAAAACCAATCCTTTCACTTTCTACTTCGCGGATAAAGCAAGCCAAGAAAATACGTCATTGATAATCTGGGCTTATTCATCCGATGAATATTCAACTTCAGGACTAATGGGTTACTGGAGTTGGTATAACTCAATCTTAATGGAAAAAGAAAACGAAGGTAATTAATACAATTATGAGAAAGCTTTTTAATATATTCTTATTTGTACTTTGCACCATAGCAATAGCGGGATGCAATGATACGGAAAGCAGCGAATCCAGGTTAGAGATCAAAGCTGTAAATACTAATTTCCAAGCGACTGGAGGAAAAGGCTATATACAACTTCAGGCAACAGGCAATATAACAGCAGATGTTAATGCCGACTGGTGTGTGCTGAAAGAAGTAAACCCCAATGAAGTAGTATTCGAAGTAAAAGAAAACACCGGATACTCTGGTAGAAACGCTTTATTGACAATCAGTAACGGAGTAGAAAAAAAGGCGTTCAATATCAATCAATCCGGAGCTGTTTTCATCTTCGGTAAAGACGAGTGGATGCTCCGCACCGACAATAAAGCAGCTACGCTACCTATAAAATTACAAAGTTCTTTCGATTATACAATAGACATACCCGCAGAAGCTCAAGAATGGTTGTCATTTGAACAGAATGCGAAGGGAATAAATTTCAAGGTAAAAGAAAATACCTCCGGAAAAATGAGAGGAGCTATTGTCAATGTGGCAGCAAAAGACAGATCGGCTTCTTATCAGGTAATACAATATGATGTTGACGAACTTACCGGAACATGGCAAGGCATGTTTTCAGACGGGCAAATGAATTACGGCTTGAAAGATGTCATCATTGAAAAACAGGAAGACGGAACATACCTGCTTTCAAACATTCTAACCGGATTGCCTTACAAACTGAAAGCAAAAGCCATAGACAATTGCCTGGCTTTTGGGGCCGGTCAAAACCTAGGAGTCTTCGAGGACAATTTATATCTCTCATTCGAAATTCTTAGCTCTGACCTATATTATGTAAAAGATCCTTCTGTAACAATCTCATTAGGCCCCGTAATGTTAACAGACGGAACATTCGTTTTCGCTTTTTCCGGAATAAAAGAGAGTGATCCTTTCGGTTTTGTTTTCCGGGTATATGAAGATGCAAAACTACAGAAGGTTATAGACAATCTGTCCATTTTTATTAATTGTATTCTATTTAAAGAAGACATAATCCAATAACATATGAAAAAGATACTATTAACTAGCTTTATCGTGGCATTAGGATTACTTGGTGCAAGCTGTAAAGATGACAACAGCACCGCAGGCGGAGGAGGAGAAATACTTCCAGACCAACAGGTAAGCTGTGAGATATTTATGCCGACTAACGG
>OBAF01001985.1_pt1 | contig 10645 bp, 10 predicted proteins | sample 1517851 | NCBI WGS metagenome assembly OBAF01 (sample SAMN04571706, study PRJEB22368) | human gut metagenome | biome: human gut; material: stool | host: Homo sapiens | place: Luxembourg | collected 2012-10-19 | reverse complement strand
GTCTGAGTCCTCTAATAGTTACACCATTTCTGGGTTGACAATTATTTAGGTCAAGCCTCAAGAACGCTACAATTTCGACTTCATATCCCTGTTCAGCAGCACTATTAGCGTATGCCAGTAATCTATTACTACTAGCAGAGCCATAACTGAAAATCCAGTTTAATATGTAGAATTTTCCTTTTCTATTCATTTATTCAATTCCCATTTTGATTTTGAGATTCTCTATCGCATTGACTCTTCGTTTGCTCTCATCTTTGAGCAATGAATAGTTATCTGATCGGTCTGCCTTCTTTACCGCAGGCATGCCGACTAACAAAACATTACCTTCTGGGAAAGACTTTGTGACAACCGAATTGGCAGCAACAACGATATGATCACCCAACACTTCACCACCAGTAATCTTTGCGCCCGTAGAAAGGAGCAGACCTTTACCAATTCTTCTACCTGTATCAGTAATGCAAGTAGATGTGTGTAATGTTGCATATGGACCAATCCGATTGGTGTTACCTACTACGATGATTCCATAGTGTGAAATCACCGAACCATAGTCACAAGCATCATAGCCTATACTAAACCCAAGCTTGCGAGACAACCTAAAGAAACGCAATTACTGATTATAAGTAACAATCCCCCCATTTTGGCAATTATGAGAGTAGTATTGCACCTTTTTCATTGCCTTAAGGAACTCCATGATAAATCTGGCGCCATAAGGTGCAATAACTTCTTCTTGAGAGGTTCTTTGAAGTACCCTCTATTTATCATCATGTTTGCCTGAAGGTAGAAGTGGAAATTATTGCGAGATGTGATCATAAGACTAAATTTGTTTTAATGATTCATTAATACTGACATTGTTTGTTTGGCTATGTTATGCCAATCATACTCATCACCATTGCCATATTGTCTTGCTCCGTGTTTTAATAATGACATCAGATTCTGGTCTGTAATAAGAGATTGCATTGCATCGGCAAATGAAACCGCATCTTCCGCATTAACTAGAATACCATTCTTCCCATCTTGAATGGATTCTACCAAGGCTCCCACCTTTGTAGCAATAACTGGATTACCAAAAATAAACGAAGTAGGAATAATTCCACTTTGAGAGGCAGTCTTATATGGTAGAAGAACAACATCAGATATATCATTTAGGTACACCATCTCGTCATCATAAAGGATTCTATTAATAACGACACAATTTTTCTTTGTTGAATAAAATGGTAAGGTTGGATCATCACCACTTCCTGCTACGATTAAATTGAAATCAACCTTTCTGTTGTTTAGAATCTCACAAGCCCGCTTTAAGAGATCTAGCCCTTTATATGGTTTGATAAATCCATAAAACAAGAATATTGGAGAATCATTATTGAATTGAATATTGAGTTCTGTAGGTTTCCTATACAACATTAACGTTTCGAACTTTCCAAATGGAATATATTCTGACAAACAATTACCATTCTTGTCCAATGTTCTAAATCTATCCAATGTTGATTTTGAAGGCAGGATAACCTTCGATTTATCGCGTATTACGGTTTCCATTAATGGTGTTGATAGTTCACCTTTAAAATGACTACCCACTTCATGAAATGTGTGGGTTAAATTTTCATCTTTAAGTTCATTATGTATGATTTCAACCCATGGCCACTGTCCTACAATGTTAATGGCATCATATTTTGCAGATTTGATTTTATTTAAAACTATTTTGAATACGATTTTATTAAGAAGCGTTAGTCGTCTTGAAAACGATACCAAACGGAACAAGAATAAATTCACGGGGAGACCTTCATAGTAACCACAAATCTCAGGGGCATTGACAGAGGTCAACCTTACTAATCCTGGATGTTTGGGGGCTTTATGATAATCTATACCAGGAACAGTGCCTTTATCGTGAAACATATCGACTACTGCAAAGTAGTCAACTGCTACCCCCTGTTCTGCAATTGATTTAGCTAAACACAATGAAGACTCATAATGAAAATATGAGATGATTGCTATTTTTTGCATAATTCAAACTCTTTATCATTTAAACATATACCAAATGTGTAACATAGTATAAGAGAAATCCAAAACAAATCAAATCTTTGGTAAGCATACAATATCAAGAATACCAAAGATAATAAAGCATACCTGCGATCTCTTGACTTGAATGTAATATAGAAATATGGCAGAAGATATAATATTATTCCTAATATACCAATATTTAATACTTGATTGTAAAAACCAGCTCCTGCACCGAATTGCTCGTTTATAAAAGAAATTGTAGCCTTATCGTAGCCAAGCCACAAAACACTAGGATTTTCAAACATAAAGTAAAAGAATTCCAGTTTTTGTGTACTGATCCTACCATTCGTATTGTCTATAGCCAATTCATCATCTTGAAGTCTCGATAGAATTGAATGATTAATGTAATTGTCACCTCCATTATAGTATGTACCAAAAGCTATTACAGCAGAAAACACCAATACACCCAATAATAACTTTTTGGAAGAGAACTTATTCTTTGTCATCATTATTGCAGAATATCCAAATAATGCCAAAAGATAACCTGCAAGAGAGAACGTTAGGATTAGTGAAGCCAAAACAGCCCAAAGGTATTTGAATCGCTTAAAATCAAACTTAGTTGCATACAAAAGAAAAGCCGAAACACATCCTAAATCACCAGGTTCTATCAGAGGTCCGTTAAAACGAAACATTCCAGTTGCTCCCACTGTAATTGGTTTTAAATAGAACAAATAATTGTAACATGGTTCTCCGTAAAAATCACCTCCATAGTGTGTCTGGATGATACCCAAGCTTGGAAGATTTACAAAGAATGAACATATGTATATAATCATTCCAGGAATCAATATCATTCCAAACCACTTTGTAATATGATACAATAACAATTCTTTTTTGGAATCTTGTAAACAAAGAAGAAGATAAGTCGTTATGGGAAGAACCGCTTGATTCGCCATCCCGATAATTTCAAATGTCCCTCTCGCACGATGCATAGTGTATACATTAGCTATATATATGAGAAAGGCAAACATGACATATTTAGATTGATTTCTTATCTTATATGCCCCTATAGAAATCAGCATGAACAGTACTATTGGAAGACAGTAGAAAAACAATGTATTCCTTCCTTCAAAACCGATCCAGCATCTAGATGACATTAGAAAAGCAATGAAAACTAGGAAATACGCAAAGTTTGATGAGATTCTATTATATGGAGCAATCATAGGGAATATTACATTTTCATAAAAAGCCCAGCGAAGCAACCTTTGAAAGAATACAGAGAGCATACAAACGACTCTCTTCCTTTAAGATGATGTACACAAGACATTAATTCAATTAAGGACAATTTAAAACGACTCCAAAAAGCTCCAAAAATGACAGAAACTCCATAGTATTTACGAGCTAAATAAATTGGATTTCTCGACATAAAATAACTTGCAGAACAGCTCCTTTGATTTCTATCTGATGGAAAAATATGTTGATGCCAAGATTTCACTAATTTAGTGGACAGCAGTGTATATCCTTTGTTTGCACACTTTATACCTGTATCGACTTCGTCAGAATACATATTAATTCTTTCGTCTTGAAGGCCAATGGTTTCATAGACTATACGTTTTGTAAGAAAACAACCTCCTGGTAGTCCAGTTCTAAATGCAATGTCTGGTTTTACGTCTTTATAATGAACATTCCTGTCTATATGACGAAAGAGCATATTAGAGAAATCAATCTCTGCACCATAATTTTCAACAATTTCAGAATCCTTCTTCAATAAAATCGGGCTAATCATTCCGTATTGCTGTTCTCTAAAGAGAATCTCATGAATTTGGGCAAGCCCACCCTTTTCAATTCGAAGGTCATTTGTAATCTGAAGAATCGAGTCTGCATCAGTTTTTTCAAGAATGTATTTAATTGCCAAATTATAAGAAGCTATCATATTTGGCGTTTTTGAAAATAAGACGACTGCATCTGGGAAAGCAGACTTTAAGAGTATTGTATCTTCAGGATTACCATTATTTACAATGATTTGAAGATAGATATCATCCTTGTACTCAGAAAAATACCGAACCCAAGGATTAAGTCTAAAACCTTCATTACAGAACAATGTGACACTTGCAATTTTCATTAACGTATTTGTTTTTTTATTTCTGCAAAAAAATCTCTCACAATAGGAAGCTTTAATACAAACAAACTTTCAACCACAAAGTAAAATCCACATATTAATAATGCAATAAGCAAGGTTGCAATATTGTTTAGATTAAGACATTTTCCTGCAGTATAGCATATTGCAATATATGGGATTGATGAAATTATTCGCTTAACAATAAAGCGCCAAGGAAGAGTGAGAATCTTCTTTTTAATTGCATACCCAAAAGCAAATATATCAGAACATATTTCTGAGCAGAGTAAAACCAAAGCAGATCCTATCGCCCCCAACTTATCAACGAATATGATATTAAACAAAACTGCAGTTGCAGCTCCAATAACAGAAGCTAACAATACTGCCTTATCTTCCTTTAGCGGTATCAAAGCTTGCATAATGCAAACCTGTGCAGCTCCCGTTAAGACAACAACTGGCATGATAATCTGCATAGGAAGAATTGCCCCTTCATAACCAGAACCAGCCAAAATATCGATTATCTGAGGAGACAACAACATACCTCCTATGCATATCGGAAGAGATACTGAAAAGATAAGTGAAAAAGATTTTGAAATATTATCATTATATTTTTTTACATTATTATTTGCAACCAAAGAAGCCATCCTTGGCAATACCACACTTGTGAAGGCTGATATGACACCTAAAAGAATCGTAAATAATTTATTCGCTGTTGAATAAAAACCCACTTCAATATCATTGCATGCTAATCCCAAAAACATTACATTAAATGTTGTGTACATTGAAATAAGTATCTTATTTACGCCATACATAGCCACAGGCTTCAAATATTTTTTGATTTCAACATTCTTAAACGAGAAATGAACATAATTTCTGGAATATATGAGATTTATAAAACCATTAACTACGACTATTCCAACCGTTAGGATATAATAAATAAGATAGTCTTCTTTATCATGAACAAATAGGAAAATGCTGATGCAATATAAAATCCTAATAAAAATTGTACGTTTGGCAATGTAATCAAATTTTTCAACTCCTTGATAGAGCCATTCTATCTGAAGACTTGTAAATACTAACGAGAAAGAACCAATAAGCAATAATGTGCTATATTCTTGAAACCGAGATATCAAGAATATGGAAACCGACATAAGAATGAGACTTATCCCTGTCAGAACTCCAATAACAACCATTACACTACTAAAGACTTTTGAACGTTTCTCAAAATCCCCATTGCATATTGCTATTTCGCGAATACCTACAGTTGCTGCCCCCAGCAATGCAAAGAGACTGAAATATGCAACCACATTTGTCGCAAAACTTGTTTTTCCCATTAGTTCCACGCCTAAACAACGCGATACATAGGGAAATACAATTAAAGCAGCTATATAGTTGGCTAACGTAATAGATATATTATATAGAAAGTTTTTCTTTAATGATGCCATATGCATAATTGATTATATTCTCCACTCCTACTCAAACCTCTCTATGCCTTCCCCAACCAGCGAATTGCCAATCTGTACCTCTATGAAAGTAAGAGGTATTATAGCTTTAATGACATGGAAGTGTTCTACTAGGATGACAACCATATCGCCAACCTTGACTCTCTGCTCTACGCTATTGAGTACACATATGCTTTCACCCTCAACGAATGTCCCAACCTCAGAATGGTAATGGTGAATATGATAGGAGATATTCTTTCTTGAGTTGAGAGTGTTGCGCCTGTCTCCTCCTGCCCTTCTTGAACTGGAGAAGAATGATCATTGGACATTGCCTCTTCTAGTACTGGACATAGAATCTTTCCAAATCTTCGCTGCTACACATAATCTTAATATTCAAAATTCAACAATAAAGGTATATCTTTTAAGATTGAGCCTTTATTTGAGTGCTTACTCTAGAACTTTCTCCACACCATTTTATCGACGATACCGACATAGCTCTGCACAATCTTCACAACTTTGGTTGAGACATTCTCGTCTACATAATCAGGCACAGGAATACCATGCTGACCATCACGACAAAGTTCAACGGCAGTATCTACGGCTTGAAGTAATGATTTCTCGTCAATACCGGCAATGATAAAGTCACCCTTGTCAATAGCCTCTGGACGCTCAGTAGAGGTTCGAATGCAAATAGCTGGAAAGGGATGTCCCACACTGGTGAAAAAACTTGATTCTTCAGGTAATGTACCACTATCACTAACAACAGCAAAAGCATTCATCTGAAGACAATTGTAATCATGGAAGCCAAGAGGCTCATGTTGGATAACCCGTTCATCAAGTTTGAAACTACTCTCTGCAAGACGGTTACGACTACGTGGATGACAACTATAAAGAATCGGCATGTCATACTTCTCTGCCATACGGTTGATAGCATTAAAGAGCGACATGAAGTTCTTCTCGGTGTCGATATTTTCCTCACGATGAGCAGAGAGCAAAATATATTTTCCTTTCTCCAGACCCAGACGCCGATGTACATCGCTAGCTTCTATCTCTGCAAGATTGTTATGGAGTACTTCCGCCATAGGTGATCCCGTGACATAGGTACGTTCCTTAGGTAGACCACAATCGGCAAGATATCTTCGTGCATGTTCGGAGTATGCCATATTCACATCACTGATGATATCAACAATACGACGGTTGGTCTCTTCCGGAAGGCACTCGTCTTTGCAACGGTTACCTGCTTCCATATGGAAAATTGGAATATGCAGCCGCTTCGCACCAATTACACTCAAACATGAGTTTGTATCACCAAGTACAAGAACTCCGTCCGGCTTTGTCTGAGCAAAGAGTTTATATGAACAATTGATGATATTACCACAAGTAGCTCCCAAATCATCACCTACGGCATCCATATATACTTCCGGCTCTGCCAACTTCAAATCTTTAAAGAATATGCCGTTGAGGTTGTAGTCATAATTCTGACCGGTATGAGCAAGAATCACATCAAAATACTGACGACATTTAGTGATGACAGCTGCCAAACGGATAATCTCGGGACGAGTGCCGACAACGATTATCAGCTTCAATTTACCATTATCCTTGAATTTTATATCTGAATAATCGAATTTAGGTTGTTTTTCCATATTATTTTTCTACTTTATCAAAGTATGTATCCGGCTTATTAGGATTGAATATCTCATTGCAGTACATCACTGTCACCAGATCTTCCGTATCAGAAAGATTGATGATGTTATGAGTATAACCGGGAAGCATGATGACAGACTGTATTTTCTCTCCGCTCACCTCATAGTTAAGCACTTCGTCTGTTCCTTCCTTACGGAGTTGAATAAGACCATGCCCACTGACTACAATAAACTGTTCCCATTTGGTATTGTGCCAGTGTTCACCCTTGGTTACACCTGGTTTGGAGATATTAATGCTTACCTGGCCGCAATTCAAGGTATGTACAAGTTCTGTGAAACTGCCACGTTGATCTACATTCATTTTCAAGTCGAAGATCGCTTTTTCTTTTGGTAAGTAGCTCAAAAAAGTACTGTACAGACGTTTGGCAAATGAATCAGCCGGGATTTCTGGAATCATCAGTGTCTTAGGCATTTCCGCGAATTGATGTAATAAGTCAACGATTTCACCAAGCGTCACCTTATGGGTGACAGGGCAATAGCAATATCTGCCGTCAGCCTCCGGATGTACATCAAGCCCCTCGAACTCGCAATGATGTTCCTCGCCTTTCAGGGCATGAATCATTTCGTCCACAAGATCATCAATGTAAAGTAGCTCAAGTTCTACACTCGGATCGTTGACCTGTATAGGCAAGTCATTGGCAATATTATTGCAGAAAGTGGCTACGGCACTGTTATAGTTTGGACGGCACCACTTACCGTAAAGGTTCGGAAAGCGATAGACCAAAACCTTGGCTCCTGTCTCTTTGCCGTATTGTAGAAAAAGATCTTCACCCGCCTTTTTGCTACGACCATATTCACTGTTACCAAAACGACCGGTCAACGAGGCTTGCGCACTGGAGGAAAGCATGACGGGACAAGTGTTATGATATTTCTTCAAGGTGTCAAGTAGTGTACTTGCAAAACCGAAGTTACCTTTCATGAATTCATCATTGTCTTTAGGGCGGTTCACCCCGGCAAGATTGAATACGAAATCGGCCTCTTTGCACCAATTATCCAGTTGTTCCGAAGTAGAGTCAAGATCGTACTCGAATACGTCACTAATCTTCAGTTCACCATAACAACGAGCCTTACCGTCCTTGATGTTATTAAGTTGGGCACAAAGATTCTTCCCTACAAAACCTTTGGCACCGGTTACTAATATCTTCATAATTTTATTATTGTACGAAGTTGCCCTCACCACTCAACTCCTTCTTTATATAGTCCAAAGCTGCAATCTTGGCTTTGGTTTCTTCCACGTTAAGGATTCGCGTATTGTTTGAATTGAACTCTGTAAGCGTGTTACGCTCTGTCTCACCCTCTTTGAAATATTTATCGTAATTCAATCCGCGGTTATCTGCCGGTACACGATAGAAATTGCCCATATCCTCTGCTTTGGCACATTCCTCATTGGTCAGCAATGTTTCATACATTTTCTCTCCATGACGGATGCCGATAACCTTAATATCTTCTTTCTTGCCGCCAAAGAGCTCACAGACAGCTTCCGCCTGAGTCCGGATGGTACAAGCCGGAGCTTTCTGAACAAGGATGTCACCATTCTGACCATGTTCGAAAGCAAACAATACGAGATCCACCGCCTCTTCCAATGACATGATGAAGCGCGTCATTTTAGGCTCGGTCAACGTTACAGGATTACCATTGCGAATTTGCTCTATCCAGAGAGGAATGACTGAACCACGGGAACACATCACGTTGCCATAACGTGTACAACAAATCTTGGTCTTGCCGGAATAACGGCTTTTTGCCACTGCTATCTTTTCCTCAACAGCTTTGGTGATACCCATAGCATTGATTGGATAGGCAGCCTTATCCGTGGAAAGGCAGATTACGGCACCAACACCTGCCTCAATAGCAGCCGTCAATACATTGTCAGTACCGATTACATTCGTCTTGACAGCTTCCATTGGGAAAAATTCGCAACTCGGAACCTGCTTCAAGGCAGCAGCATGGAAGATATAGTCTACTCCCGGCATAGCGTTCCTACAAGACTGGAGGTTGCGTACATCACCAATAAAGAATTTTATTTTATTTGCCACATCAGGATACTTAATCTGATATTCGTGGCGCATATCGTCCTGTTTCTTCTCGTCACGTGAAAATATACGAATTTCACCGATATCGGTACGAAGGAAACGATTCAAGACTGCATTACCGAAAGAACCTGTTCCACCGGTAATCATTAGGGTTTTACCCGCAAAAATGCTCATAGTTTTACTGTTTTATTGTTTTATTTCTCCGTATTATAAAACTTTACATACCACTCTGCAAAGTTTCTTAGACCATCTCTCAAACTTGTACCCGGTTTAAAAGCAAAATCCTGTTCCAATGAAGTAGTATCAGCATAAGTTACAGGCACATCACCCGGTTGCATAGGCACAAGTTCTTTATGGGAATCAAAATCATAGTCTTTCGGAAGCACACCGGCACGGACTAATTCTTCCTGAAGAATAGTTACAAATTCAAGCAGGTTCTCTGGATGACTGTTACCGATATTATATACTTTGTATGGTGGAATCGGAAGTCCGTCTTCCCCATTCTCTTTTTCCGGAGCGTGTTGTATAACACGTACTACTCCCTCCACAATATCATCCACATAGGTAAAATCACGTTTACAATTACCATAATTGAATATCTTGATAGTTTCGCCTTTTACAAGCTTGTCGGTAAACCCGAAATACGCCATATCCGGACGACCTGCAGGACCATAAACCGTAAAGAAACGCAAGCCTGTGGATGGAATATTATAAAGTTTTGAGTATGCGTGAGCCATCAACTCGTTACTCTTCTTTGTTGCTGCATAAAGGCTGACCGGGTTGTCAACCTTGTCATCAGTTGAATACGGAACTTTCTTGTTACTGCCATAGACTGATGATGAAGAAGCATAAACCAAGTGCTCCACCTCATAATGACGGCAGGCTTCAAGGATATTATAGAAACCGATAAGATTACTTTGGACATAGGCATCAGGATTGGTGATACTGTAACGGACACCTGCCTGGGCCGCAAAATTTACGACAACGGAAATTTTGTTTTCAGAGAAAATTCTTTCTATCGCATCCTTATCGGCAATCGAGGCACGGACAAAAGTCCAGTCACGGTCTAACGACTCTATTTCCTTGAGACGCTCATACTTGATATTGACATCGTAATAATCGGTGATGGAATCAACACCGATTACCCTGATATTTCGGAAATCATGGAAAAGGCGCATGACAAGGTTGCTACCAATAAAACCGGCAGCACCCGTTACAAGCACAGTCTTTCCGTCCAGCTCTACATTATATGACAACATGGTCAGTCCCTTCTAAAAATGTCACGTGTATAAACCTTAGCTTCCACATCTTCCAGACTGTTGTCAAAACGGTTGGCTATGATAGCCTTGCTCTGCACCTTGA
>OBAF01001974.1_pt1 | contig 10726 bp, 9 predicted proteins | sample 1517851 | NCBI WGS metagenome assembly OBAF01 (sample SAMN04571706, study PRJEB22368) | human gut metagenome | biome: human gut; material: stool | host: Homo sapiens | place: Luxembourg | collected 2012-10-19 | reverse complement strand
ACCCTTATCGACGGCGCCGGGGAAAACGAAGCCCCCGTTGTAATCCGTGTGCTCGCCGATCAGGTTGATACGACCCGGCGAAGCGAAGAGGATAGCCCCGGAGCCGTAAAGCTCTCCGAACTTCTTACTGACTTTTTCTTTCATTGGTTATTGAAGTTTTTTAAGTTAATAAATCGTCTCTGCATCATACGAAGATAGAAAAAAAATCCTGAATTTCCAGCATTTTCCGACCGAAAAATCCATCTATTCGTCATTTTCAGTTTCGTTTCAAAATGCACCGAAAGAGACCAAAGCGGCCGATCATTACGAAAAATTACGCTTTGCAGGGCTTTCAGCTTGTTATTCCGGAAATGTTTTCTAACTTTGTGAAAGTTTCGTTTTATAAGCACTCAACCAACATTTCAAACGATATGACGAAAAAACTCATCCTTGCAGCCGCCATGCTCCTCACCGGAAGCGCCGCGGTCGCCGCACAACCCAAAGTAATTTCGCACCGCGGCTATTGGACCGCCCCCAATTCGGCCCAGAACTCACTGGCTTCGTTCACGAAGGCCGATTCGGTCGGCGTTTTCGGCTCGGAAATCGACGTATGGCTCACGGCCGACGACAAGCTGATCGTCAACCACGACCGCGTCTACAAGGGCACCGACATCAATATGGAGAAATCGACGCTCAAGGAGATCACCTCGATCGTGCTCCCCAACGGCGAGAACATTCCGACGCTCGACGCCTACCTGCGTTTGGTAGCCACCAAGCCCAATACGCGCCTGATCCTCGAAATGAAGTCGCTTTCGGACCTCAAGCGCGAGGATCTCGCAGCTGAAAAGATCATCAAAGCCCTGCGCAAATACAACCTGCTCGACCGCACGGACATCATCGCCTTCTCGATCAATGCCTGTCTTGCGTTCAAGAAGCTGATGCCCGACGGCCGCATCTTCTACCTCAACGGCGATCTGGCTCCCCGCAGCATCAAAAAACTCGGCCTGACCGGTATCGACTACTCGATGAGCGTGCTCCGCAAAAATCCCAAGTGGGTGGAGCAGGCCCATAAAGAGGGCCTCGAAGTCAACGTCTGGACCGTGGACACGGAGGAGGACATGCGCTACTTCATCGACCTCGGCGTGGACTACATCACCACCGATTACCCCGAACGCCTGCAGGCGCTGCTGAAATAACAATTGTGGCCTTATATATAACAGGAGCGGTCCGGGAAAACCGGACCGCTCCTGTTTTACGAGCCAACTTCCAGCCCGTCCGCCTTATTCGGCATTCCGCTTCAACCATTCCATTCGCCGCATATCGGGCAGATGTTTTACAGAAAAGTTTTCGAACTTCGCTTCGAATCCCTCTCCATCGGGACTGGCAGCCATAAGCCCCACCATAACCGGGGTGTTGTCCTGCAGCCATGCATTTCGCATCATCACATACTCCTTATCGTCGAACGAATAGAATATCTCCACGGCATCGAGCCGCCGTACGGCCTTGATCCACACAAACGGAACCGCTCCATCCTGCGGAATGATGCTCCAATCGCTGGTTCCATGAGTCACGACAGTACTGAGGTTGAATTTTCCGTCAACGAATTCGACGCCCGCCTTAATATAATTCCCGGCATCGATGCGCAGCATCAGTCCCGCTTGATCGAAACGGGTTTTGTAATCACCCGTCACTTTCACTTTCGCTTCGAACTCCCCGCCGTAGGTCGCATAACAGAACGGAGCGTCGTCAACCGTGAAACCGTAATGTGAAACCCGCCAGTAGTCGCAATGCGGCGGAACCTGCATCGTAAGAATTCCGTCCTCGGCCGTCCACCGTTCCGGCTCGTTGAACCATTGAATCTTTTCAAGACTCTGGGCGCATGTGACTTCTGCAACCGCCAAAGCCAAGCAAGCCAAAAGTATTTTCCTCATATGTTCGGATTTTTTGATGATTAAATTACCTTTGCAAAGGTACGGCATCCCAACGACCGGAGCAATACTGATTAGTAACCATTCCCAAACTATGAATATCGTAAGCACACTGAACGAAAAACTGCTACGTCAGAATTTCGACGACGAACACTCCGAAGCCCTCCTATGGGAGGAGTGCAGGCAGACGGCACTTGCATACGTGCGGACGGAAAACGCATTGGCCGTGTTGAGTGACCTGCAATCGAATACGAGCCGTATTTACAACGGCAGAACCGCGGTCCGGCTGGGGCTAGCCGAACACACTACCGAAGAAACGATTGCTTCGATCTGGGAAGAAAAAATCTTCGACCGAATACATCCCGACGACCTGCTGGAAAAACACACGCAGGAACTCCGCTTTTTCGGATTCCTGCAAGAAATCCCGATTGCGGAGCGAGTCAACTACTATGTCTCCGGGCAAATTCGCATGCGTGATGCAACAGACATCTACGTCCCGATCCGCCACCGCATGTTCTACATCGGCAGCACCCCGAACGGCAGCCTGCGCATGGCGCTCTGTCTCTACGACTCGGTCTGCACGGTTCAGCCGGATTACACGTTCGTCAATTCTGCCACGGGCGAAATAATATCACCCGAAACACGCCGGTCCGACAACCTGCTGTCGGACCGGGAGAAGGAGGTCCTGCAATTAATCAGTGCCGGCAAAATGAGCAAAGAGATAGCCATACTGCTCTCCATCAGCATCCATACCGTCAACCGCCACCGCCAGAATATCCTGAGCAAGCTGAAGGCCGACACTTCGATCGAAGCATGCCGAATCGCCGAATATATGCACCTTATCTCCTGAAACTCCATCAAGCGTTCTTCAAACACAACAAAAAACAACCGTGAAAATCACGGTTGTTTTTTGTTTTAACGAATCATACGATCATGGAAAAGTTGCCGAAAGGCTCGTCAGGCATCGACCACGATCACCTCGATTCCGCGCTCGCGGAGCCGTTCGAGGTAAAGGGGCTGAATGCCGCTGTCGGTGATGATGCGGTCTACAGCCTCCAGATCGCAGATCTTGCTGAAGCCGCGACGGCCGAACTTCGAACTGTCGGCCAGCACGATCACTTTCTGGGCGGCGTTCATCATCGCCCCGTTGAGCGTCGCTTCGAGCATGTTGGTCGTCGTAAGACCGAATTCCAGATCGATGCCGTCCACGCCCACGAACAGCTTGCTGCAATTGAAGTGGCGGAGCATCTGTTCGGCGAAAGGCCCTACGACCGACACCGAACTGCTGCGGGTGATGCCGCCGAGCTGAATCACGTCGATGTTGGCGTCCTGCGAAAGGATCGAAGTGACGGGCACCGCCGCCGTAATGACGGTCAGGTGACCTACGGGCTTTATTTCGCGCGCCAGAAACGCCATGGTGGTTCCCGACGCGATGATGATCGAATCGTCCTGCGCGATCAGGCTGGCGGCCTTGGCGCCGATGGCCCGCTTCTCCGCGACGTTCTTTTTTTCCTTCTCATTGACATGGCGGTCGCTGATATAGGGACTGATCAGAATCGCACTGCCGTGAGTTCGGTACAATTTTTTCTGTTGTTCGAGATAGGAGAGGTCTTTGCGGATGGTGACCTCCGAGACCTTGAACAGTTCGGCCAGCTGGGCCACGGAGATGGAGCCGTTCTGCTGAAGCAGCGCAAGAATCCGGTTATGACGTTCCGGAAGGCTCAAAATAGTCTCTTCGCCGGATTTGTTCATGTGAGTAAAGTTTAATCGTTTCGTAATGCAAGATAAGAAAAATAATTCGAAATCTGCCGAAACGGGCAGAAGAAATAACCATTCTTGCGCAAAGGAAGCATATCGAAACGGAATATTATGAAATAAAACATATTTTATTTTGAAATACAAAAAATCATATGTAATTTTGTTGCGAAACGAAATTCACTAACTATGGAAAGACTTGCACAAATCAAAAAACTATCCGAAAAAGACAAAGTTTGGGATATCGTCGTGGTCGGCGGAGGCGCAACGGGTCTCGGCGTCGCCGTCGATGCCGCGACGCGCGGCATGAGCGTGGCGCTGCTCGAAAAAACCGACTTTGCGAAATGCACTTCGAGCCGCAGTACCAAGCTCGTACACGGCGGCGTCCGCTACCTGCAGAAGGGCGACGTCATGCTGGTGCTCGAAGCGCTGCGCGAACGCGGCCGCATGAAGGCGAACGCCCCCCATCTGGTGAAAGACCAAGCCTTCGTGATCTCGAACTACAGGTATTGGGATAATTTTCTTTATTTCTGCGGTCTGACCTTCTACGACATGCTTTCGTTCGGTTTCGGCTACGGACGTTCGAAATACATTTCGGCGAAAAAGGTAATGAAATACATTCCGACTTCGGTCGAGAAGGGTCTGAAAGGCGGCGTGGTGTACCACGACGGACAGTTCGACGACTCGCGTATGGCCGTGAACCTCGCGCAGACCTGCGTCGAAAACGGCGGCACGGTCGTCAATCAGGCTACCGTCACGGGCATCGTGCATGACGCGGCGGGCCGCGCCGCAGGCGTGAAGTTCGTGGACAACCTCACCGGCGAGGAGCACACGCTCAAAGCGCGCAGCGTCGTAAACGCCGCCGGCTGCTTCGTGGACGACATCATGCACATGGACAGCCCGACGCACCGCAGAATGGTGACGCCGAGTCAGGGCGTGCATATCGTGCTCGACATGAAGTTCCTGCAGAGCGACTACGCAATCATGGTTCCCAAGACCTCGGACGGCCGCGTGCTGTTCGCCGTGCCTTGGCACGACAAAGTCGTCGTCGGCACCACGGACATCGTACGCCCCAAGGCCGAGGAAGACCCGCGCCCGCTCAAGGAGGAGATCGACTTCATCCTCGGCACGGCGGGACTCTACATGAACCCGGCTCCGACCTACAAGGATATTCTTTCGGTCTTCGCGGGCCAGCGTCCGCTGGCGGCGCCCAAGAAGGAGGGCAAGAACACGAAGGAGATTTCGCGCAGCCACAAGATCATCGTATCGGACAACGGTCTGGTTACGATCACGGGCGGCAAGTGGACCTCGTACCGTCTGATGGCCGAGGACACGGTGGACAAGGCGATCGAAGTCGCGAAACTTCCGGCCCGCAAGTGCGTCACCAAGAAACTGCACATCCACGGTTACCGCAAGAATCCCGATCTGACGGACCACATGTACGTATACGGCAGCGACGAGCCGAAGATTCTGGAGCTTATCAAGCAGCAGCCCGAATTGGGCGAAAAACTCTCGCCGAAGTACGGCTACACCTACGCCGAAGTACTCTGGGCCGTGCGCGAAGAGATGGCCATGACGGTCGAAGACGTGCTTTCGCGCCGCGTACGCCTGCTCTTCGTCGACGCCCGCGAAGCAATGGCCACGGCCCCGAAAGTGGCGCAGCTCATGGCCAAGGAACTCGGACGCGATCAGGCATGGATCGACGGGCAGGTAAAAGATTTCACGGAATTGGCGAAAACTTATATCTTTGCAGGAGAAGCCGAGGCTTAGACCGAACGAACGAAACAACTTTTATAGGGAACAAATCCGAAGAATCCCGAATTTCTCCTCTCCGCGAGGAGGGATTCGGGAGAATTTGGAAAATGACCGGGCGTAGCCGAACGCCCCGACGCGGGTCCGACGCAGGGACGCACGTCGCCATGAATGAACCAATACCAACTTCAACTCAATCGGGTTCCTGCGTCGAGCCCCACGTCAATTATGTGGAAAATTCTTCAACCCCCTGCCTATAAACCGGAAATGGAGGCCGACAAGGTCGATGCGAAATACAAACGCATGCGTCTGCAGGTGTTTCTCGGCATCTTCATCGGGTACGCCGGATTCTACATCGTCCGGAAAAATTTCTCGATGGCGATCCCGGAGCTCGCCCTGCTCGGCTTTGACCAGAGCGAACTGAGCATCGTGCTGGCAATGAACGCCGTGGCCTACGCCCTGTCCAAATTCCTGATGGGAAGTGTCTCCGACCGCAGCAACGCGCGCGTATTCCTGCCGCTGGGACTGGTGCTGGCCGCCCTGTCGATGATGTTCATGATCGTTCCGGTTACGCTGCTCGGCCCGGAGCACAAGCGGCTGGCCATCTTCATCATGGCGGTCCTGAACTTCCTCGTGGGCTGGTTCAACGGAATGGGCTGGCCTCCGTGCGGCCGCGTCATGACCCACTGGTTCTCGATCAAGGAGCGCGGCACGAAGATGTCGATCTGGAACTGCGCCCACAACGTAGGCGGGGCTTTGGTCGGCCCGATGGCCGTCTACGGCGCCATCTGGTTCGGCTCATGGTTCTGCGGCAGCCACACGGAACTCTATTTCCTGATAGGAACCTATCTTTTCCCGGCGGTCGTCGCGATCTTCATCGCCATCCTCGCCTACGTGCTCATCCGCGACACGCCGCAGTCGTGCAGCCTTCCCTCGGTGGAGAAATGGCGCAACGACTACCCGAAAAATTACAGCGCCAAGCAGGAGGAAGTGCTCACGACCCGCGAAATCTTCTTCAAATACGTCCTGAACAACAAACTGCTGTGGTTCATCGCCATCGCCAACGCTTTCGTCTACATGGTACGCTACGGATGTCTCGACTGGGCCCCGACCTACCTCCGCGACGCGCAGGGTTACGACATCAAGCAGGCCGGCTGGGCCTACTTCGCCTACGAGTTCGCCGCCATTCCCGGCACGCTGATCTGCGGTTGGCTGAGCGACAAGGTATTCCACGGACGGCGCGCCGTTCCCACGATCCTCTTCATGGCGATCGTCGCGGTATTCATCTTCCTCTACTGGCAGTTCTCGTCGAACTATTTCATCGTTACCATGTCGCTGATCGCCATCGGATTTTTCATCTACGGTCCGGTAATGCTCATCGGCGTGCAGGCGCTCGACCTCGCTCCGAAAAACGCGGCGGGAACGGCCGCCGGACTGACCGGATTCTTCGGTTACTTCCTCGGCACGGCCATTCTGGCCAATATCGTGATCGGCTCCGTGGCCGAAGCCGCAGGCTGGGACTGGACGTTTATCCTGCTCATCGCGGCCTGCTTCCTCTCGATCGTATTCATGGCGTTCACCTACAAGGGTGAAAAGGAGATACTCGGCCAGAAATAGGACTGCCGAGGCTCAACGGATTGCGAAAGCCCTTAACTCACGGTTAAGGGCTTTTTCATTGCCCCCGACCATGCGGTCCACGAGCGCATGGAAACGCGGCGAATGGTTGTGGTGGACGGTATGGCAGAGTTCGTGGACGATCACGTAATCGCGCAGGTGTTCGGGCAGGGTCATCAGAAAAAGGCTCAGCGAAATGGTATTACGCCCCGAACAACTCCCCCACTTGGTACGCGAAGCCCGAATCGTGAGTTTGGCGTATTTCAGCCCCGTCAGCTGCGACAGCCGCTCGATACGCGCCGGGAGATCGGCTTTGGCGGCGCGGCGCAGCTCTTCGATGCGGGCTTTGGCCTCGGCGAGCGGGGGTTCCACAGGCATCCGGGCCGCCATACGCACGCGGGCCTGCTCGACCCAGTCGGCCTTCAGGTCGAGGAACTCCATGGCCCTGCGGACCGAAACGCCGTACGGAAAAGAGACCCGCACGGCCCCCGTACCGCGCACGCTGATCGAGATACGGCGTGCGCGCCGCGTCCGGGAAAGAGTCACCTCGCCCAGCCGGGGATGCGTCACGGTCGAAATCATCGCATCAGCACGGCATTGATCGACAGTCCCTGTATTACAACGGCCGAATCCGTACGTTCCAACTTGATATTCTCGAACAGAATCCGGCAACGGTCGTCGCGGTAGTCCAGCAGCCGCAACAGTTGATCGGACGTCGGCTCACACCCTTCGGAGGGTTCGAATCCGCTCTCTTTCAGCTGGCGTTCGAGCAGTTCCCGGCAGGGAATCCGGTGCACGGCACGCTCCTCGCCCAGAAACAGCCGGAGCGTATCGCCACCGAAATGATAGCTGCAGTCGCTCCAGCCCCGGAGATTCATATAGTAATGCGGATATTCGGCATTTACCTCGAACCGGGCATTGACAGGCGCTTCCAGCTCGATGATATTATTGACGCAATATGAATTGCAGTAATCGTAACCCCACCTCACGTAGCTGCGCATCCGCTCCGGGAAAATCGCGGCAAACCCGTCGAGGTCGGTCCCGAACCGGGCAAAGACCGCAGTATCGCGCCTCTCGACGAACTTCAGCGATTCATAAAGTCCGTGATAGGCCTCCCGATATACGCTGTCAGCCGGCGGCACGGGGGTCAGGATCAAACGCCCGTCGTCGCCGAGCCGTCCGAGGGATTCGGCGATGCGGACGGCGCGGCCGACCTGCGAGCGCACGGCCAGCCGTTCGGGTTCGAGCGACGGCACGTAAGCGAACGCCGCGAAGACCGCGAAAGCCGTCAGGCAGACATACATATAGCGTCCCGCGCGCCGGAAGAGGAACAGCACCACGCAAAGGGTCATCAGACCGCCGCAGACAAGCAGGTAGATACGCGGCGAGGTAAGCCCGTATTCGCTCGTACGGCGAATCGCACCGACCCAGAACAGGAGCTGCGTCGGCAGCGAGATCAGGCTGAACCGGTCGAAAAACCAGTCGTAAAGCCGCTTCCGCATCAGGAACTGCAGCGCCTTCACGGCCAGCGCGAAAAGCGTGAATCCGAACACGAGATAGGCGACGCCGCCTTCGGGCAGCGACCACGTAACGAGGATTTTGGCCATGTAGAGGTAGAGAATGGCCGTATAGATCAGCAGCGCCGGAGCGACGATGTAGTTGAGCAGGATTTCGAGAATGCGGTTGCTCTCGTACCCGGCTTCCCGCCAGCGGTCCGCCATCATCAGGAAGAGTACCGGCACGGCGAAGGTCTCGAAAACGATCAGCGCATAGGTCCACACATGGTCGATCCACGCCCCCTCCAGCCCGAAGATATAGGTCGTGGAGAAGAGAATCGCCCCGAACAGTCCGAGGGCGACATTGGCGAAGAACACCGCCAGCACGCCCGACCGCAGCCACAAAAGCGCGTCGCAGACGAAACGTTCGTTGTGCACGGCGCGGCGGCACATCAGCAGCGCCAGCGGGACCAGTATGCCGAAGGTCAGGAAAGCCGGCTCCGAGACTATCCACGCTTCGAGTCCTCCCCAGAGCGACAGCGGGACGATCGGCGTCCAGCTTACCCAGTAGACGCGCCGCCACGGGCCGCGGCCCGCAAGGTTATTGACGACCAGCGCGACGGCGAAAAACAACGCCGCGAGGGCCAGTTTCGGAAGGGAGTGGTCCCAATCCAACTCATAGGTGAGCAGGCATCCGGCGCAGGCGTATACAGTAAGCGCACTCTCGACGGGATGCAGGCGCAGCATCTGCAGAAACCCCTCGCGGAGCCAGCGCAGGTAACGTTCCAGTTTCGCTTTCATGGTCTTCGGTCAATTATACGGTTCGATGAATTATTCGGCGATTCGCTGGCGCACCGCTTCGAACAGCATCACGGCCGCCGAGACGTTCAGCGACTCGATATGTCCGATCAGCGGAATCGCCAGCTGCTCGTCGCAGAGTTTCAGCACCTCTTTCGAGATGCCCGTATCCTCGGCGCCCATCACCAAAGCCGTCGGCTTGCGGAAATCGGCGTCGTAAAGCAGTTTGCGGCTCTTCTCGGTCGCGGCGACGATCTGGAATCCCTCGGTTTGCAGCAGTTTGACCGTATTGCGGATCGAACCCACGCGACAGACCGGAATCGCCGTCAGCGCCCCCGCCGACGAGCGGATCGCCTCGGCGTTCACCGGCGCCGAATTCTTCAGCGGCGTAATCAGCCCGTGCGCCCCGGCGCACTCGGCCGAGCGGGCGATGGCTCCGAAGTTGCGGACGTCGGTCACCCCGTCGAAAATCACCACCAGCGGCGTTTCGTCTTCGGGCACGCGCTCCAGAATATCGGCCAGCCCGACATATTCGATGGCCGAGATCTGCGCCACGACGCCCTGATGGTTGCCGCGCGTCAGGCGGTTGAGTTTCTCGACCGGCACCTCCTGCACACGCACCTTATGCCGGAAGCAGAGGTCTCTCAACTCCGACATCAACTGCCCCTCGGCGCCCTTGCGGATGTAGAGCTTTTCGATCTGTTTTCCGGCCTCGATCGCTTCGGCCACGGGACGTATCCCGAAAATGATATTGTCCATATCCGTATGATTTACTGTTTTCCAATCGCCTATCCCGCACACCGGAGATGCGGCCGAGCAGGCTATCCCTGCTCTTCGACTATTTCAAGTTCGTACGACGCCTTCTCCCACTCGTGCATCTGGTGGTCGTAGCGGGCTTTCAGGTCGTTGTAAGCCTTGTAGTCGGCTTCGTTGTATTCGGTCGCGGCGGCGAATTTCGCATCATACGCCGCGATCTGCTTCTCGATTTCGGCCAGCTCCGCTTCGACCGTCTCGACCGCCCGGCGCAGTTTGCGGAGCTGCTTCTCCTGCTCCTTGCGCTGCTCGTAGGTCAGTTTCCCCGACGCCGCGGCGTCCCTGTTCGCAGCGGGCTGCGCGGCGGATTTCGCCGCGGGATTCGCCGCGGGATTCGCCGCCGGTTTTGCCGGAGCGTCGCGGCGTTCGATCTCCTGCAGGGATTCCAGCTTGCGCTTTTCAAGGAAGTAATAGATACCGCCGAGGTACTCCTTCACCCCGCCGTCGCGGAACTCGTAGACCTTCTGCACCATGCCATCCAGAAATTCACGGTCGTGCGAAACGACCACGACCGTGCCGTCGTACTTCATGATGGCACTCTTCAGGATGTCCTTCGAACGCATGTCCATATGGTTCGTCGGCTCGTCGAGA
>OBAF01001973.1_pt1 | contig 10740 bp, 6 predicted proteins | sample 1517851 | NCBI WGS metagenome assembly OBAF01 (sample SAMN04571706, study PRJEB22368) | human gut metagenome | biome: human gut; material: stool | host: Homo sapiens | place: Luxembourg | collected 2012-10-19 | reverse complement strand
CTCAATGTCAATAGTTGGGGTAACCCGAAAAAACAGAATATATGAGAATTACAAGTGGCAGCGAGTACTGGCTTGCTATTGAAAACCTTATGAGCGGTAAAACTCTTGCAAACCTCAATGGGCTGTAAAAACAGCCCTGCAAAAACAAAAAGGCACATAACCGAAAACAGTGACGGTTATGTGCCTTTTTGCGGTTTATTTATCCTTATTGTTGCTGAATTATTTCTTAATCCAAAACCCATATGGGTTTTATTTTTTAACAAAAAAGCATCAGCATACCTGAAATATACCGCAAAATAATTGCTTTTTAAGAATAATGAAAATGCACGATATATTGACAAAATCTACAAAAAACACACCGTAACTTGTGCATAACATAAAACCCTGTTGTGAAAACGGCAAAACTGAATGTAAAAATAAATATAAAACTATCACATTAAACAAATACAAAAAAATGTTGTAATTTTATTGAAAAAATCTCTGTCAAATGGTATAATCAACTATAAAGAATATGGGTTAGTGTTCTCATTTTGACTGAAACACGCCAAGGATGCAATTTTAGGCTGAATCCTCGTTGCTTTTGCAAATCAACTGCAAAATCCCGTGGTTTTGCCGATTATGTTTCACCGTTGGTCAGGCGGTAAAGGTCAAAACTGAACCTAACCAAAACCAAAATATTCGGTTATGGAGGTAATATTTATGAAAACAAAAATTTCTCATTTAGGCAGAAGCACTGTTTCCGTCATCCTTGCGGTAATGATGCTCCTGTCAACAATGCTTATCGGCACTGTTTCAACAGTTAATGCTGTCACTAAGACTTTTGAAGCCGTAAATCTTGTTGGTAATATTAACGGTAACACTAAATGGGATTCAACTGAGTATCCTTTTACTTTTGATGAAACAACAGGTTATTGGTATTTAGACATTACCATTACACAGTCGAGTGAATTTAAAGCTCGTGTCAATAATGGTTGGGATATTAGTTTCGGTGCTTCTGGTGGTGACAACTATACTATATCTGAGTCTGAAATTGGTGATTACAGAATCTCCGTTAAAGACGGTTCTGATAATAATACTGATCTTACTGTACAAAAGACAGTAAAAAAAGTTGCTGATAGTGTAGCTCTCACAGCTAATCCTACATCTGTAAAAGTCGGAAATTCCGTTACTCTTACACCTACAGTAAGTGGTGCAAAATCGGATAATCTTACTTATACTTATAAAAAGACATCTGATGGCACAGCAACTGAAGAAAAGAATGCTGACAATTCTCTTACTGTAACCCCGACTGTAGCCGGCACTTATAAGTATACGGTCACAGTTTCAGCAGACGGTTATTCGCCTGTTACAAGCAACGAGATTAGTTTTACAGCAACTGATTCTGTTAAATATTATATTTGCGGTAGATTTAATACTACATGGCATGACCCGTCAGTTGATGATCCGCAGTTTGTAGAAGATGAAAGCAATCCTGGTCTTTTCTACTATGAAACCGGTAAAACTATAGCTGATTTGTCAGGTACGATATCAGAAACTTACGGCGATACTCCAAAGTATTTTTATATATACAAAACAGCGACGAATGAATCAACTAATTATCTTACCACAAGTGATAATGCCGGGCACAATTTCCAGAACAATACTGTTGATAGACCACTTGCGCTTAGTAATAAAACTGGTACAGATGAGAAGTACCTTGTTCGTTTTAACGATGATAAGGACACTTCTACAACTCCGGTTACCATTTGGCTTGATACTAGAAATAACGAATATAAGCTTTGGTATACAACAGCACTTTCTCATATAGTTAATGTGGCAGAGGGTGTATCGGCAACTGTTGATAAGGCAACAGCTACAACCGGCGAAAAGGTTACTGTTACTGCAATTCCTGAAAATGGCAAAGTTCTTGACAAAGTAACTGTTGTGGGTGAAGACGGTAGTACTCCAATTGAAACCACCGTAAGTGGTAACACCGCAACATTTACAATGCCTGATCAGAATGTTACCGTAACAGGTGTAACATTCCGTGAGGCAAATAAATACACAGTAACATTCAGTTCAAGTGACAATACATTCGGTACTGTTTCTGCAACGAACGGAACAACTCCACTCACTTCCCCTGCAACAGTAACCGAGGGCGATACAGTAACATTCACTGCAAAACCAAAGGATGGCTACGCTCTTTCCGACTGGACTGTAAACGGTGCACCAGCTTCTTCAACAACTAATCCGTATAAAATTACAGTCCAAAAAGACACAACCGTAGTCGCTAACTTTAAAGTAGAAGATTCAGGTACAATCGTGAATGATATGTACTTTTTGTATGGTAGCATTAACAACCCAGCAAGTTGGGAAGGACAGCAGGGATATAAAAATACTGAATACGGAAAATACGATGTTTATAAAAAAGACGGAAAATATATAGTAACTCTTAATGAAAAACATTATAAAGAACTGTATTTTGCTTTTTCAAAGGATGATTCCTATGTTAATATGGAGCCAAATACAGGTCTCAAACCTGTAAATTCAGAAAATCCTGAAGGCTTAAGACTTGTCGACGCTAAAACACAGGAGTGTTATGTGGGACAGGTTCGATATTTATTCGGTAGAATGAGCATTGAAAGTCAAAATTCTGAATATATCGGAGATATAAAAATCATCTACGACCCGACTGCTAATACATATACGGTAAAAGCTACCAAAGATAGTGTTTTTGATACAACCGTAAATATTGTTGGTAAAGACGGTACAATTCGTGCGGGCTTTACTAATACTGGTGATAAAAAAACTACCGCTGTCTTAGGTGATACAGAACTTTCAATAACAACTCCTGATAATGAAATAATTAATGCATCTGATTCATACAAGATTGATGGTGAAAATCGTGCTGTTACTGCTAAAAGAGTTCCTTATGGCTCAACAGTAACCGTTAAAACCACAATTAACCCTGACGCAACCTTTGCAGGTCACAGTGGCAGTGATTACTATGTTAAGGGATTCAGTATCAACGGTTTTACAGGCGGAGTACTTACACAGCAAGACGGCCATACACATACAAGCGATGTGTATGAATACACCTTTACTGTAAAAGAAGATGTTTATGCTGATGTATCAACGATTGAAATTACTCCTATATATTTTCTTAAGAATGATTCTGACTGCGTTACATTCTATGTAGAAAACTTTATGGACGCTAAAGCTAAATGGGGTGACACAATCGCATGTTATGCCTATTACAGTTCCGACCATGCTCTTGGCGATTATCCAGGACAGCCGATGGTCAATGCAGAAGGTAGTATATATATGCAGATTCCAAAGCATATAGGTGCTGATGCATCTAATGTTGTTAAAGGTATTACCCTCAATAACTATGTATGGGATTTTGTTCATGTATCAGGTGATGATAAGGCCAGAGAATCAAAGAACTGCCAGACATATGACTATGATGACTTTAAATATCTTGCAAATATGTCAAAGGTAAATAGCAGTGATTCTGCCGATGATATTAAGAATATCGTATATCGTTTCAAGTATCATACTTATAATAATACTTCGGCTGAAGCCGGTAATGTTCCGAAGGATACATTGACAGGAACAAAAGTTGATGATACTAAATATGAAGTGTTTGTCGATTATTACGATAAACCGACAGATATATTTGGTACAATTATTAAGGGTAATGATGCGGTAACAGTTGATACAGTAAAAGCTCAACCAGAATATTTAACAATTGTTTCTGATGGTTATGTTAACTATTACAAAGATACTGCGAATTACCTCGGTCAATATGCTACAAAGTGGTATATTTACAATAAAGCAGGTCAACAAGTCGCAGCACTTCCTCCGTCAGCACTTTTGTATGGTCTTACAAAATCATCAACTCAACTCGAAAACCTTGTTACTCAGGATACAGCTCCGGCAGATTTTATGAGTGATTCCGGTGCAAGCGCAGATCTTATTTCCGGTTATTGGGCTTCATTTAAATCGCTGTATACCAAGTATGCAGGTAAGTATGCTATAATTAACTATGAGTCATCTATCCATTCAAGTGGCAGAGATGGAGCTATAAAACAACCGGGTGAGCGTTGCGACGGTCGTTGGTACTATTCAGTTGATAAAGCTAAAATTACAGGTGATATCAAAATTGAATATGCCGATACCCTCGACAGCTTTACTACAATGACAGGTGTTAAGACAGATACATTTATTGAGGGCACAGCTACAGGTAAAAATACAGCTGCAGAAGCTTACTTTACTTCACCAGTTGATCAATCTGATGCTAGGTTGACTCATGTGGAAACAACCTCAGATAACTCTGAGAACTTTAAGTTTACAGTTGGTGCAACAAGTTCAACAACAAGCGGTTACACTTTCGTTGGTTGGTATCGTTTGATTGATGATACTTATAAGGCTGTTAATGACCCATCTGAACTTAACAAGACTACAGGACAGGTAGCTCGAAATGCTAATGTTGTTTTGGTTGCTCGTTATATCAAGACTCCGGGCGGTTCAATGACCTTCCACCATTCATTGTACAACGGAACAAATGCAGGCGGCGGTAAAGCCGCTACCGAAATTCAGGTTGTTGTAAAATCAAGTGATGGTAGTAAAGAGTACTACAACTCAGGTAGAATTGATTCTACTGCTTCAATTGATCAAAAAACTATTAGTGAGATAGTTGCTGATCAGCGAGATGCTAAAATTACTGTTACTCTTTACACAACAACAAAGAACCTTTATAATTTAAATGGCTACTATTCTGCTGAAAACACAACAGATATAACTGCTTTTAATCCTACTACTGGTTTTACAACAAATGTTAGCGGAGACAGAACAGAAGGTCTTGTAACTACATCAGAATATACGTTCTCGTTTAATGATTACTATAATAACCATAAGGATACTCTTATTGGTGATAATGCGGGAACAGTATACTATAATTTCTATTCTGACATTACTTCTATTAAAGTACCGTATAAGGTTCAGTTCTCTTATACTGACAGAATGGGTAATCAAAAGTATTACAACAAGGCTGGTTATGTTGATCCCGAAAACACTTCATCATACACAATTGATGAGAATGGTAATGATGTAAAGGTAACTCTTACAAATAGCTTTATCCTTACTCTTGCACCGTATGAGTCAAACTTTACAAAGAATCTTACTTGGAATAATCCTACAAATTCTAAGCCTTTTGATTCATCAGTTACTAACTCAATAGCTTCAGCTGTTGTTAATTCAACTCAGTCAGACAGAACAATCCACCTTAATGTTTTCCGTGACAATAACGGTAAACCTACTCCGCTTATAAATGATGCTGGTCAATTTAAGCTTTACGAAAAAGATGGTTCACCTGAATTACCTTACGGTTCAGTGTTCTATGAACAAAATTCTGACGGAACTTATAAGTATGATATCACTGCTCCGAAAACATATAAAGATAGTGGTAAAGAACTTCAGTTTATGTATTGGGCAATCTACTCCGATCCGGACTGTAAAAATCTTGTTATTAATGCATACAACAGTGAAGGAAATTTCAGCTATGTAGCGTATGATAACTGTTGGATAGTTCCTGTTTATGGCGAAAGCTCAACTCCGGTTGCATCTGTTAAGGATGTTTATACTTCAACTCAGTTTATGGAAGTAACAAGAAACCAGTGGACAGCTGATAATGCTGACAGCTTCAACGGATTTGACGCTGATAGTATGACTACACTTGATACAGCTGAAGATTTCATTAAGGGTAACGGTGAAGACAAGCTTTACGCTGACTTTGTACTTAACTTCTTCTATAATGGCAAACAGCTCAATGTATTTGATCCTAACAGCAGTAAGGTTCAGACGGGTATTGTGATGCAGAAGTTAGAGTTAGAAAAAGATTCCATTGGTGTAGGTTACAATACTGATATGAAGTACTACGCTAATAAGTACATCAATGATCTTCCTACAGCAGCTGAAGAAGCTAAAAAAATAATTTTGACAGGTGAATCAAGTATCGAGTCGCTCACAAAACAGATTAATAATGGTAGACTTGATAACAAGAACAGACTTCAGTATTATGCTCGTTTCAATAATACCGAAACTAATGCAAATTGTGTTTATAGAGTTTACACTTATATTAAGTATGTTAATGAATCAAATGAAACTGTTGTTGAACTTGGTAAACCTATCTACTTTACACTCTATGATATTGCGAACGCAACAGTTTGATTTTAAATTTATTGTGTGCAACAGACAATACTGTTGCACACATAAAATTTAGGAAGGAGTTATTTATGAAAAAAGAGTATTCTTCTCCTGAATTTGAATTAGTAAAATTTAAATTCGAGGATATAATTTTGACCGGTAGTCTTGATGATACTCCTGAGGCTACTAAGAGTGATGGTGACGATTGGGGGTAACGATATGAAAAAAACATATTGTTTAAAATCCCTAAAACGCTTTTCCGGATTGTTATTATCTGTATTTTTGATTATTATTTCTACATTTCAAATTTCTGCGGCTTCATATGAAACCGACGGCTTTGTATATTCTGTTTCCGACGGTAACGCGAGCGTAACCGGATATAAAGGTGATAAGACCGATATTGTTCTTCCGCTTAAGCTTCAAAGCTGGTCGGTATCTGAAATTTCTGATTTTGCCTTTGTGGGAAAGACCGCAATAACATCGGTCAGGCTTAACGAAGCAAGATATCTTAGAAGAATCGGTACTGATTCTTTTTACGGTTGTACTTCGCTTGAATCAATTTCAATTCCTATCTGGGTGAGAGATTTTGGGGCTGCCGTATTTCAGAATTGCACAAGTTTAAAATCTGTTACCTTTAACTGTGTGCCGAGTAAAATTACCGATCAGATGTTCTACAATTGTACTTCTTTAGACAAGGTATATTTACCTGCCGGTACAAGTGCGATTGGTAAGAGTGCTTTTGCTGAATGTAAATCATTATCTGAGGTGTATATTCCTACATCCGTGACTTCTATTGCTTCTAACGCTTTCAGAAACTCTCCGAATGTAACAATCAAGGGCAGTTACGGTTCTTATGCAGAAGAATACGCAAAGGCTAACAATATTTCGTTTAACGGCATTTCTAACTATAAAATTGGCGATGTTAATATGGACGGTAATATTGATATTTCTGACGCAACCCTTGCGCAGAAGTATGTTGTCGGTATTGTTGAACTTTCGACAGAACAAAAACATCTTGCCGATTATAACAGTGACAGCAACATCACAGTAGTTGATGCAACCCAAATTCAGAAGTTTATCGTTCATTTAAACTAACCAATAAAAAACAGGCTCACTTTTTGTGAGTCTGTTTTATTTCGGAGGACGCTTTGCCAAAATACTTAATAGCTGATTTTATCGTTGAAATTGAGCCGAAATTTGATTACTTAAAAAAATTGTGCGAACCGTTTTTGTATGAAGGGGAGAGAAGTGCAGATTTTTCTGCCATACCGTCAGCCTCATACTTAAATTCCCTGTTGAGCCGTATGGTTGAAGGTTCAACCATTGATGAAGCCGAAGAATTTGCAACGGCGTCAATTTTTAACCGCAAAATAATTCACCGTGGCGCTATGCTTGTGCATTCCTCGGCACTCGTTTTTGACGGAAAAGCGTATTTGTTTTCCGCCGATTCAGGCGTCGGCAAATCTACTCATACAAAGATGTGGCTGAAAAGATTCGGCTCAAAAGCTCATATTCTCAATGACGATAAGCCTGTTGTGAAAATTAAAAACGAAGTCCCGCTATGCTGCGGAACTCCGTTTGACGGTGGAAGCGGAATTGCTGACAACGAAACCGTTCCCGTAGGTGCTATAATATTCATTGAACGCTCAGACGATAATTTTGTTACAGTCCCCGACACAAAGGAGATTGTACAAAGGCTCTACAAATCAACTGTCAAATTTGTGAATAAGTCAGACGGAATGTCTTTGCTCTCAAATCTCGATAATCTTATTCGGCATACAAAATTTTATGTACTGCATTGCAATACAAATGATTCTGCCGTGGATGTTGCCTACAACAATATAATTATAAACTGCAAATAAAAGACGGTCTGTTCTCGCAGACCGTCTTGTTATATGTATAAAATTGATTACTTGATTTCCTTAATCCAGCCTTCGGGAGCTTCGATTCTGCCCATCTGAATACCTGTAAGTGTATCGTAAAGCTTCTTTGTAATCGGACCCATTTCATCCATACCGCTCGGGAAACAAATTTCCTTGCCGTGGTCGTTAATTTTGCCGACAGGTGAGATTACGGCAGCTGTACCGCAAAGACCGCATTCTGCAAAGTCCTTAACTTCATCAAAGTAAACTTCTCTTTCTTCAACCTCAAGACCAAGATAATGCTCAGCAACATACATAAGTGAACGGCGGGTAATTGAGGGGAGAATGCTGTTAGACTTTGGAGTTACAACCTTGTTGTCCTTTGTTACAAAAATAAAGTTAGCGCCGCCTGTTTCTTCAACCTTAGTTCTTGTAGCTGCGTCAAGATACATATTTTCGTCAAAACCTTCTGCATGAGCGGTAACAATAGCGTGAAGGCTCATTGCATAGTTAAGTCCTGCCTTGATGTGACCTGTGCCGTGAGGAGCAGCTCTGTCAAAGTCTGAAACCTTAATTGTAATAGGCTTTGCACCGCCCTTGAAGTATGGACCTACAGGAGTAGTAAATACTCTGAACTGATATTCTGCCGACGGCTTAACACCAATTACAGGACCGCTGCCGAACATATACGGGCGAATATAAAGCGTTGCACCTGTGCCGTACGGAGGAACATAATCGGCATTTGCCTTAACAACATTGCAAACAGCCTCAACAAACTTTTCTTTTGGGAATACAGGCATCTCAAGACGCTTACAGCTGTCCTCCATTCTCTGTCCGTTAAGGTCAGGTCTGAACACAACAATTCTGCCGTCACAGGTAGTGTACGCTTTCATACCCTCAAAGCAAGTCTGAGCATACTGCAAAACGCCTGCACATTCGCTGATAGTAATTGTGGTGTCGGCAGTCATATTGCCGTTGTCCCACTTACCGTCTTTATAATTAGCTACGAATCTTTCACCGATGGGCATATAACCGAAGCCGATGTTTGCCCAGTCAATATTCTGCTTTTCCATCATAAATACTTCCTTTCAATTTAAGAAAAACCTCATTGGTTATGTACATATTTTAGCACTTTAACACGCAACTTGTCAATGTTATAACAGCATATTTCACCGTTTTTATTATTATTTAGGCTGTTTTTAAAGCATAATATGAATTTTACTGCATAAGAAACTTTCATTTTGCGGATATTATATGCAGAAAATTAAAAACATAATATTATATTCTTTTTTGGAACAAAAAAACCACTTTGCGGATATATACTAAACTCAATAATTTATCGGGGTGATATTATGGCTGAGGTTGTAAAAATTGTTTTGACCGGCGGACCTTGCGGCGGCAAGACTGCGGCATTGGAATATATCAGCGAAGAGCTTAAAAAGCTTAATATTCCTACAATTACAATCAGCGAGTCTGCAAGCAGGCTTTTAAGCGCAGGCAAAACTCCCGAAAATGTCGGCTCTTATGAATTTCACAGAGAGCTGTTTGAAATGCAGCTTGCCGAAGAGAATGAAAAAACGCAGCTTGCAAAGGAAATGAATTGCGAAAAAGCGGTGTTGCTTTTTGACAGAGGCTTGCTCGACAGCAGAGCATATGTTACGGAGGATGAATTTGCAAAGTATGCAGGACTGCACAATCTTAATGAAGATGTGATACGAAATTCATACGATGCGGTGTTCCATCTTGTGACTTCCGCAGACGGCGCAGAAGAGTATTACGGAAAAGAAACCAATATTTTCCGCAGAGAAGAAAGCCTTGAAAAAGCAAGAGAGGTGGACACAGATGTTATGGCTGTGTGGACAGGCACACCGCATTTGCGTGTTATCGACAACTCAACCGACTTTGATACTAAGCTGAAAAGACTTCTCAAGGAGGTTGTCGCATTTCTCGGAATTCCGAAGCCGCTTGAAATTGAAAGAAAGTTTTTGATTGAATATCCTGATATTGAATTTTTGAACAGCATAAAAACCTGTCGCAGAATTTCTATTACACAGGCGTACCTCACCACTCCCGATGAAGGATATTTCAGAATCCGCAGAAGGGGAGATGGTGACAAGGCTGTATATATCAAAACCGTAAAAATCAAGATATCGGATATTAAGCGGATTGAAATTGAAAATTATATTTCAAAAGAACAATACGACTCATACCTTGCGCAAAGACAGTATGTTACGGGCATCATCAGTAAAGACAGATATTGCATTGTCGATAACAACACATACTACGAACTTGATGTTTATCCGTTCTGGAGTGACAGGGCTACGATTGAAATTGAATTGCTCAGCGAAAATCAGCCATATCAGCTTCCTTCATTTGTTAAGCTTGTCAGAGAAGTTACCTCAGAGCCGAATTACAGGAATCTTGCGCTTGCTCAGAAATACGGAAAGCCTTAATTTTTTCGGCATATAAGTTTGTGAAATAAATTTGAAAAATTTTGAAAAAAGTGTTGACAAATTAGCGTAATATGGGTATAATATAAAGGCTGACTGATGAGGTCAGCAACTTAATGCGCCAATAGCTCAGCTGGATAGAGCAACTGCCTTCTAAGCAGTAGGTCAGGGGTTCGAGTCCCTTTTGGCGCGCCACTTATGGTGGGATTAGCGTAGTTGGTTAACGCGCCAGTTTGTGGCAC
>OBAF01001962.1_pt1 | contig 10786 bp, 8 predicted proteins | sample 1517851 | NCBI WGS metagenome assembly OBAF01 (sample SAMN04571706, study PRJEB22368) | human gut metagenome | biome: human gut; material: stool | host: Homo sapiens | place: Luxembourg | collected 2012-10-19 | reverse complement strand
CTATAATAAAAAATAGGCCTGTTTTTCTTTTTAATTTATTTAATTGAACAACTTCTTCTTTATTCATTACTTCTACCTATCTACTCAAATGATTCTTATGAATCCATTATACACACTTATGTAAATTTTCTCTATAAAAAGCTTGATAAAATAAAAAAGAGCAATCTTAACGATTACTCCTTTATACAAATTAATAAGCTTTTGCAAAGTAAACAACTTTTTTAGCTGGTTTACCACAAATTGGACAAACATCTCCAAATGGTTCTTCATCTTCTTTGATACATCTTGATGTAGCACCTGTTTCTTCTTTGATTTTAGCTTCACAAGCATCATCTTCACACCACATCATACGAATGTATCCTGCTTTAGTATTTAAGATTTCTTTAAATTCATCATATGTTTTCGCAGTTCTAATGTTTTCATCTCTAAATTTCAATGCTTTTGCATACATTTCATCATGAATTTGATCTAATAATTGATGAATTGTATTTGGTAATTCTTCATTTAAAGCATATGTTTCTTTTGTACCATCTAATCTTTTAGCTAAGACACATTGTCCTTTTTCAATATCTTTAGGTCCAATTTCAAGTCTTAATGGAATTCCTCTCATTTCAGCATCTGCAAATTTATAACCTGGTGTTTTATCACTAGCATCCACTTTAACACGAAGTCCAGCTGCTTTTAATTGTTTTTCAATTTCATAAGCCTTATCTAAAACACCTTCTTTATGTTGCATAACTGGAACGATCATCACTTGAATTGGTGCCACTCTTGGTGGTAAAACAAGTCCATTATCATCTCCGTGAACCATAATGATTGCTCCAAGTAAACGTGTTGATGCTCCCCAAGAAGTTTGATAAACATATTCTTGTTTATTATCTTTATTTAAGAATTTAACATCAAAAGCTTTCGCAAAACCTTGTCCAAAGTAATGTGATGTTCCTGATTGTAAAGCTTTTCCATCATGCATTAAAGCTTCCATTGTATAAGTTTCTTCAGCCCCTGCAAATTTTTCACTTTCAGTTTTACGACCAGTGACCATTGGAATTGCAAGTAGATCTTGTGCTGTACTTCGATAAACTTCTAACATTTGTAAAGTTTCTTTTCTTGCTTCTTCTTCAGTAGCATGAATTGTATGACCTTCTTGCCATAAGAATTCAGAACCACGTAAAAATGGTCTTGTGGTCTTTTCCCAACGTACAACGGAACACCATTGATTATATAGTTTTGGTAAATCACGGTAAGAATTTACAATTTTTGCATAATGTTCACAAAATAATGTTTCAGATGTTGGACGAATAATTAAGTTTTCATCTAAATCATCTAATCCACCTTTTGTTACAACAGCACATTCTGGTGCAAATCCTTCTACGTGATCAGCTTCTTTTTGTAATAAAGATTGAGGGATCAACATCGGCATATAAACATTTTCATGTCCTAATTCTTTGAATTTTTGATCCATATGTTTTTTAATTTGTTCCCACATTGCATAACCATACGGACGATAAATAATAAATCCTTTCACATCGCTATAATCCATTAATTCTGCTTTACGACATACATCTGTATACCATTTAGCAAAATCAACATCTCTAGCAGTAATAGCTTCATTTTTCTTGTTATTTGCCATCTTTTTTCCTCCTCTAAAATGCTTCTCTATTTTACTATAGAAATGATAAACAAGCAAGATTAGATCATCTGAATCACACTTTGTTTTTGTTTTCTTTCAACTACAAGTTGTCGTTCAATACGATCTTTTAAATCACTAACATGTGAGATGATTCCAATTAATTTATTTTCATGATGCAATTCCATTAAACAATTCATTGCTTGATCTAATGATTGACTATCTAAAGAACCAAACCCTTCATCAATAAAAAGCGTATTTAATTCAATTCCTCCAGCATAATCTTGAACCATTCTTGAAAGTCCTAAAGCAAGAGATAAAGCTGCTTTAAAGGATTCCCCACCAGAAAGTGTCTTAATACTTCTAATATTTCCACTTTCTTGATCAAAAACATCTAATTCTAACCCTTGCTGACTTCTTCCTTTACCTGCATCATCTTTTCTTAATAATTGATATCTTCCTTGACTCAATTGTTTCATGATCACATTGGCATAAATCAACATATTTTCAAAATAAGTTGCTAGTACATATCTTTCAATCGACACTCTTGCATTATTTTTACCACTTGCTAGATTATAAAGATCTAAATATCTTTGATAAGTATCTTCATCTTTTTTTAATTGTTGATTGATTTTTTGAATATCTTTGATCATTTTTTCTTTTAATGAATAATCTATTTTTAATTTTTCTAAATCATCATTTTTTTCTCTCAATTGTTGATTTACTTCTTTAATTGTTTCACTTAAAGAAGATAAATCAACATATGTTGAATCTTTGACTTCATTTTCTAATGAAATAATTTGTTCATTTAAACTCTTTAAAGAAATTAAATAATCTTGATATTTCTTTTCTAAGATACTGATTTGATTGATTTGTGTTTTTAAATTTAAAAATTCTTCTTCATTTATAAATGCATCTAAAGCAGTATGATATTTATTATCTAATTCATCATATATTTCTTGTTCTTGAATAATTTGTTGATTCAATGACGAAATTTTTGTTTTTATTTCAAGATATTTATTTTTGACCTTTTCATAATCCTGTTGAATAGTTTCTATTTCTAATGAAAGTTGACGATATTCTTTTAGAACTTGTTGATAATTTTTATTAACTTCTCCAATTTCATATTGTCGCATTGAATCATCTAATTTACCAGATAATTGATGAATTTGTACTTGAATATTCTCTAGACTTTGTGTTTGTTTTAATTCTTTACTTTCATAAGTAGACATATCTTTCAATGAAAGAGCCACACTCTTTTTAAGCTTTTGAATATATTTAAGTTCATCTTGTAATTCAAGATATTCTTTTTTCATTCTTTTTTCATCTTTTGATAAATGACCTAATTCTTTAATAAAGATTTCTTTAGATAACTCTTCTTGAATATTAAGTTCACTTGAAAGTTGTTTTGTTTGTTTAACAAGCATTTCCTTTTTTTGATTAGATAAGAGTATTTTTTGTAAGATATCTTGTAACCTATGTTCTTGTTGTTTTACTTTTTTAGCTTGTTGATCTAATTTTTCTTTTGTTATATCTTCTTTTTCAATTTGTGCCGGATGAGGATGATGTAAAGAGCCACAAATAGGGCATGGTTGATCCTCTTTTAATTGTAATGCAAAAATACCTGCTTGTTTTCTAAAATACAATTTTTCCATTTGATTATATTGCATTTTTTCATGATCAACTTGTTTTTCAACAACTGTATAGTCTTCTTGTAAATCACTTTTATTTTCATTAAGTTTGAGTATTTGATCATAATAATCCGACAATTGATGAACTTTTACTTTTTGTTCGTTTAAACGAACATATTGTTGTTTGATCAGTTCATATTTAGATTGTACTTGTTGTTCGCTTTGGATTCTTTCTTGATCTCTTTGCAACCCATTTTCAAATTTTTCTTTCTTTTTTAAAAAGAGTTTATGTTCTTCATCTAACATTCTATATTGTTGTTTTAGAGTTTGTAAGTTTTGATAATCATTTTGATATTGATAGATTTGATTGATTAATTGTTTCGTTTCTTGAATTTGGTTTTGTAATTTTTCTTTTGTTTGTTGTTTGTAGTCAAGAGAATTTGCTTGTACCTTTTTTTCTTTTTCAAGTTTTTTTAATTGTTTTAAAAAATCTTCTTGATTTAAGTTTAAGGTTTGAAGTTTCTTTTGTTGTTTAATATAAGAAATATATAAATAATTTGTTTCTTGTGCTTTTTTTAAAGTATCTATAGTTTTATTTAATTCTTGATAATCATTTTCTTGTTTCTTTAAATCTTGAAATTGTTGTTTTAAATCTTTTAATTGTATTAATCGTTGATTTTGCAAGCGATAGAGTTGTAATTGTTGTTTCTTTTGATCTAAATCTTTTTTTAAATCATCATATTCTTGTTGTTGACTTGCGATAAGTTTTGTTTGTTTAGATAAATATTCTTGATGATCTTCAACTTGTAATTCTTGCATCAAATCTTTCCTTTTATTCAATAAAAAATCATATTTATCTTGATATACTTTCAAATGAACTTTAAGTTTTTCTTCTAACTTTTGATACGTTTCACTATGAAATAACTCTCTTAATACTTTTTCTCTTTCATCACTTGAAGCCATAATCAATTTTGTAAATTCTCCTTGAGCAATCATACAAATCTGTTTAAATTGTTGATCATCGACCCCTAATAAAGAAATCATTTTTTGATTGACTTCTTTAATACCTTCGACCATTTTGCCATCTGGTAAAGTAAGTAACGCTGAAGGTTGTTTAGGTGTTTTTTTCCCTTCTAGATAATATTTAGGATTTCTTTTAATTGTATAATTTTGTTGATGCAAAGAAAATGAAAATTCAACAAAAGTAGGAATTTCATTTAAGGCATGATCACACCTTAAACTGTCTGTTTGTCTAATTTGACCACTTGTTTTACCATATAAGGCAAAGATCATGGCATCAAAAATCATCGTTTTTCCACTACCTGTAGGCCCTGTAATTAAAAAGAGACCATCTTCTTGAAATGATTCAAAATCGATTGTGATTGTATCTGGATAAGGTCCAAACGCTGATAATGTAAGACTAATGGGCATCATCTTCACTTACCTCCTCTAGTAATTGTTGAATAATTTCTTCACTTTCTTGACTCATTGCTTCACCTTTCATTTTTTCATAGAATTCTTTAAATATTTCTATTGGAGATTGTTTTTCAACATCTAAGGAAGAAGCTGTTTGATTTGTTTTAAGTTTTTCTAGTGATTGATAAGTAATTTGTAATAAATAAGGGTATTTTTCTTTTAAAAAATCATATGCGTGACCTATGACTTGTTTATCTAATAATTCTATCGCTACAAAATCATTTTCATTATTTGGATAATGTAAAACATCTTCATATTTTCCAACGACCTTCACTAGATCTTTTTGTGGCTTTAAAGGAATAATTTGCGTAGAAACCCCAGTTTCATCAATAGTTACTTCAACCATTCCTTTTTTTTGATGAACTTCATCAAATGAATACTTCATTAAACTTCCTGCATATCTTACATAATCATATTTAATTTTTTGACTTGCATGAATATGACCTAAAGCTACATAATCAAAATCTTTACATAAATCAACATCAATAATTTCACTACCACCCACGGAAAGAATTACTTCACTTTCACTTCTAATCACTTCTTTATTTCCCGCAATAAATTGATGTGTTACAAGAACTTTAGGATGGTCTTCAACAAATGTTTGTTGACTTAAATAATATGCAAAAGCATCCTGATACGTTTTTAAATCATCTTTTTCATATAAATAACGTATATAAGAAGGTTTAAAAAAAGGAACCAAATAAAAATAAACACCTTCTATTTCAATTGGTCTTATTTCTTTTTCAGGATAAGAAACAATATACAAACCTTGACTTTGAAGTAAAGAACTTGCAAAATCAAGTCTTTCACTGCTATCATGATTTCCTGAAATGATCAATACTTTTTTATGATAATGTAAAATCATTGCTTCTAAAAAATGATTTAAAGCGACTATACTTTCTTTAGAGGCAATTGCACGATCATAAACATCTCCAGCAATTACTAAAGTATCTATTTTTTTTTGAACCATATAATTCATCACTTGATTTAATAAATCAATTTGAATATCTAATAGATTATTTTGATAAATAATTTTACCTAAATGTAAATCCGCTAAATGTATAAATTTCATAATTCCTCCAAATCCAAACAATATATTCTTTTTATATAATCACCTTGATCAAAATCTTTCTTCAAACATGCAGGTACTTCTTTTGTTTCAAGATACTTAAATGGCAATGACTCAATAATCTTACGACTTGCTATATTATCAGGAGAACATGTAATCATTAATTGTTTAAATCCTTTTTCTTTTGCTTTATCAAACAATAATAAACAAGCATCTTTACTATAATGATGCCCTCGGTATTCCTTTTCTATCGTATAACCAATATGTCCATCATAATATCTTTCTTCATTACTACCTTCTCTTAAGACAATTCTTCCTACTTCTATATGATCGACCATGATTAAATATATATAATAAGGTTTCCAACCACGTGGAAGATTCTCTTTTTCATATGTTAAAAGTTCTAATTTCATAAAATCACCTATCCCTATTGTATCATGTATCTTTCAACAAATTAACATAATAATCTCTTTTAAATCCACTTATTTCCACTTTAAAAATTTATTTTACATATTCTTTATTTATTTAAAATATGCTATTATAGATAGTAGGAAGTGGTAAATATGTATAATTTATATAAAGAATATCTAGAATACTTTGACTGGTTAGATAATCAAATACTTTTACGTTCTCGTGATAGAAAGCTTGAAAAAGCAAATAAAAAAAATGAAAATCTAATCAATGAAATAAAAGAAATGATTGATGAAACAAAAGAGAGCATTATCAAATACTCTCAACTAAAATTTCATGAAGAATAAATACTCTTTCTAAATATCAAATTTTAATTTTTTGATAAAAAAGAAGAAAAACACTCATAAAAAGTCAATATAAATAATGGAGGACTTTTTATGAACAAAAATAGAGAGAATTTTATAAAATATTCAAATGATTTATATTTTCATCATTTGCTTGTTGAAAATGAAAGAATTAGAACCCTTATTTGTCAAGAGCTTATTTTAGACAGGGAGATTGTTTCTACTAAATTAAAAAACGCACAACAATATGGTAAAAATTTCTATGAAAAGAAACTTATTTTAGATATTTTAGCTATTGATGATGTAGGTGATCTCTACAATATCGAATTACAAACTTATGGTTTAAATGAAGAGATACTTGTTCGTTTTGAACTTTACAATGCTGAACTTTTAAGACAACAAGTAAAACAGGGAGAAGATTATACGAGTGCTCATGTAGTAAGATCATTAATTATTAGTTATGGGCATATTCTAGAAAATACCCCTTATTATAAATGTCATTTTGAGATGGTTGATGATGAACATCATATTGTCTATCCATTTAATCGCATGGAAATAACAATTATTCAACTCGAATATATCAATCAAGTAATCAATGAAATGACGAGTTTTAATCAGTTGATGTATCTCTTTAAAAACGAAAAACCATATGATAAAATTGAAATAGATTATAGAATAAAGGAAGCGATACAAATGCATGACAAATATATATCTTCTGAAGAATCATACCTAGAATATCTTGATCGTTTAGATAATGAAATATTGCTTCGTTCTCGTGATAGAAAAATTAAAGAAGCAAATCAAAAAGCCGAGAAAGAGAAACAAAAAGCCGAGAAAGAAAAGCAAAAAGCGGAGGAAGCAAACCAAAGAGCTGAAAAAGCAAATAACGAAATAGATAGTATTCTTGATGAAACAAAGGAAAGTATTATTAAGTATATTAAAATGCAATTTCATGAAGATATCAGTGATTTTATAAGCACTTTTTCTAAACAACAAATTCGTAATCTTCAAAAACATCTATATGATTTTGAAGAATTTGAAGAATTAAAAAACTATCTTCAAAAATCAAAGGGTTTGTCAAGAAAAGTGTGTAAGTAATTTAAACATTACTAAAAAATAGGTTATTCAAGTTTGTGATTGTTTCTTGTAGTGTCACTAAAAGAACTTGTATTTAATGAACAGCAGTGTTAAAACTTATCTTTAATACTGCTGCTTTTTGAGTATATAAAAGGTTATGCAATATATGAATAATTGCATCCTTCTCAAATCAAAAGAATAAGCAGACTCGCTTATTCTTTTTAACTATCTTATTAATTGTCTTAATTCTCCAACATCAAGAGAATATCTTTCTGCTACCATACGATTTACTTTTCCAGTATTTACTAAAGTAGCAAGTGATGCATTTAATGTTGTCATTCCTTCATTTCTTCCAGTTTGAATCATTGTATCTATTTGATGACCTTTATTTTCCCTAATTAAATTTTTAATAGCGTCATTAGCAATCATGATTTCTAAAGCAGCTGCTCTTCCTTTACCACTTGCAAGTGGTAAAAGTTGTTGAGTAACAACCGCTTGTAAAACAGAGGCTAATTGAGCACGAATTTGAGCTTGTTTATGAGGAGGGAAAACATCAATAATACGATCAATTGTTTTAGGAGCACCAATAGTATGAAGCGTACTAAATACAAGATGGCCTGTTTCAGCTAAAGTAATAACTGCTTGAATCGTTTCATAGTCTCTCATTTCTCCAACAAGAATAACATCTGGATCTTCACGCATTGCACTTTTTAAAGCTGTATCAAAAGAATCAACGTCTTCATAGACTTCCCTTTGATGAATAAGAGCTTGTTTTTGTTGATATACATATTCAATTGGATCTTCAATAGTAAGAATATGACAATTTCTCATTGAAGAAATAAAATCAATCATTGCTGCTAAAGTTGTTGATTTTCCACTTCCTGTAGGACCGGTTACTAGAACAAGTCCTCGAGGAAGTAAAGCCAATTTATGTAAAACATCAGGTAAATTTAATTCTTCTAATGTCTTGATTTGTTCATTGATGATACGAATTGCGGCTGTCATATGACCTTGTTGAAAATAAATATTAACACGGTGTCTTCCTAAATCATTTACATAGACAAAGTCAGCATCTTCATGTTTTTCTACAATCTTTAAAATTCGATCTTTACACATTGATAAAATCATTTCTTTTATTTCTTCATTACTAAAAGCTTGTTCAAATCCAATAAGTTTTCCATCTTGTCTCAATGTTATACCTGTATTTTCACCAATATGGACATCACTACATCCTTTAATTCTTGCATCATTTAAAATATCATTAATATTTGCCATAACATTCCCCTTTAATCAATATAAGCAATAATCTTATTGAATTCATCTACTGTTGTTTTACCTTCTTTAACTAGTTTTAAAGCTTGATCTCTTAAAGTTTCTACTCCTTGTTCTTCAACAAGATATTTCATAATATCATCTATTTCTTCTTGATTAGAAATCATTTTACGTACTTTACTATCTATTTCAATAACTTCATGAATAGCAATTCTCCCCTTATAACCTGTTTGATTACAATGAGGGCAGCCTGTTCCTTTAGAAATATATTTAATTCCTTCTTGTAAAGCTAATCGATCAGATAAAGAAGTGGCTACTTCCTTTTTACAATAAGGACAAACCTTTCGCATTAAACGTTGCGCAACAACACCTACTAAACTGTTAGCGACCATATAAGGTTCAACACCCATTTCTTCAAGTCTAACAATCGTACTAATAGCATCGTTCGTATGTAATGTACTGACAACCAAATGTCCTGTAATAGCTGCACGAACAGAAATTTCAGCAGTTTCTTTATCACGAGTTTCTCCAACCATGATTACATCTGGATCTTGTCTCATTAAAGCACGCAATCCTCTATCAAATGTAAGGCCAGACATTGTATTGACTTGCATTTGATTAATACGATTTAATTTTCTTTCCACAGGATCTTCAATCGTTGAAATATTGATTTGTCCTTGAGCTAATTTTTCAAGGATCATATAAAGTGTTGTAGTTTTCCCACTTCCAGTAGGACCTGTTACATAGATAATTCCATGTGGCATAGACATCATATGATTCACTTTCTTAAAGTTTTCTTCTGTCATTCCAAAAGTACTTAAGCGGTCAATAGTACTATTAGAATTCAAATAACGCATAACAATCTTTTCACCAAAGATGGTAGGAATAACAGATACACGAATATTTAATTCGACTCCATCAATTACTCCCATAAAATGACCATCTTGAGGTAATCTTTTTTCAGCAATATCCATGTTAGATAAAATTTTAATTCTAACAATCAAAGCCGCTTGTATATTTTTATTTAAATCTAAATAATCAACAAGCATTCCATCAATACGCATTCTTACATGTAATTTATCTTCAAATGGTTCAATATGAATATCAGAAGCACTTGTATTATATCCTCTAATTAACAATGAATTTAATAATTTAACAACAGGTGTATCATCTTCATTCGCATCAAATAAATTTAGATCCTCTTCTACTTCAGGTAAAGTCGATTCATCAATATCATCTACTAAATTCAAAGTATCAACATCTGAATAATATCTTTCAATAGCAATTTGAATATCTGCTTTTGTTGCAAGTGAAACACTAATACGACAACCTGAAACAAGTCTTACATCTTCTAACCCATAATAATTTAAAGGATCACTTGTTGCTACTGTTAACACATTGTCATTAAAAGCATAACCAATGACATTATATTTTTGTGCCATTGCTTCAGGAACCTTTTTAACAGCATTAATATCAAAATCTATATTATCCAATGAAACTAAAGGCTCAGCTAATTTATCAGATAAAGCTTCTAACATTTGTTGTTCACTAACAAAACCTAAATCTATTAAATGTTCCCCTAATCTTTTACTTCTATCTTTCTTTTGGGCATCTAATGCAATCTGTAACTGTTCTTCATTAATATACCCATATTCTTTTAATACTTCACCTATTGGTAAACTTTTCATGTGTCAACCTCCATCAATTTACTGTACTCCAAAAATAATTTGGATTTGGATTACCATTAACAATTTCTACCCTATGTGGCCATGTTGTTGGATTATTATCTTTATTTATATTTTGCATGGCTTTAAGATATCCTAAATCTTCAGCTTCAGAATATAAAACAATATCACCCTTTAAGTATGCACTATTTTTA
>OBAF01001959.1_pt1 | contig 10812 bp, 9 predicted proteins | sample 1517851 | NCBI WGS metagenome assembly OBAF01 (sample SAMN04571706, study PRJEB22368) | human gut metagenome | biome: human gut; material: stool | host: Homo sapiens | place: Luxembourg | collected 2012-10-19 | reverse complement strand
AAACAGGAGCTCTTTTTATGCTCTGAATCAAAAATTTTTATTCTGCCAGGGTCCGGTAAAAGCAGGTGCGGTTTCCGGTGTGGCACGCTGCGCCGACCTGTTCTACTTTGGCAAGGATTGTATCGTTGTCGCAGTCGATCAGAAGCTGTTTTACATACTGCACATGGCCGGAGCTCAGTCCCTTCGTCCAGAGCTCATTGCGGCTTCTGCTCCAGTACGTCATTTTTCCAAGGCGCAGTGTCGTCTCAAACGCTTCTTCATTCATGTAGGCGAGCATCAGCACTTCGTCATTTTCCGCATCCTGTACAACAACCGGAACCATGCCGTCGCTGTTTGTCTTAAAATCCGCCCAGGTAAAATCACATTTTAATGCTTGTTTCATCTCTTGTTCTCCTCTTTTTCTGCTCTTACAGGCTGCCCTTGGTCGAGAGCACGCCGGCAATTCTCGGATCGAAGGAAGTTGCCTCATCGAGTGCCTTCGCAAATGCTTTGAACATCGCCTCGATGATGTGGTGGTTATTTCCGCCGTCAAGCACTTTGATATGCAGATTCATCTGCGCCGCATAGGAAACGGCGTAGAAGAATTCTTTTACCATCTCGGTCTCCATCTCTCCTACTTTCTCCCGCGTAAATTCTGCCTGGAAAGAGAGATACGGTCTGCCGCAGAGGTCAACGGCCGAGAGCACCAGTGTCTCGTCCATCGGAAGGATTCTGTCGCCGTAGCGGCGGATGCCCTGTTTGTCGCCGACTGCCTCGCGGATTGCAGTTCCGAGCACGATACCGGTGTCCTCGATCGTGTGGTGGCCGTCTACATCAAGATCTCCGTCTACAGAAACGGAAAGGTCGAAAAGACCGTGGCGGGCAAAGCCGTCGAGCATATGGTCAAAAAAGCCGATGCCGGTGTGGATGTCGCTCTTTCCCGTTCCATCCAGATTTAATGTCATGCGGATCTTTGTTTCTTTTGTCACGCGTTCTACGCTGGCTGTTCTGTTCTCCACTTACTCTTCCCCCTCAAAACGGACGGCAATCGAATTGGCGTGTGCCGTCAAGCTCTCTGATTTTGCAAAACTCTCGATATCCTCGTGGATCTCGGAAAGGGCTTCTCTGGAATAATAGATGATGCTGGATTTCTTCACGAAATCGTCTACGGACAGCGGTGAGAAGAATTTTGCGGTTCCGTTCGTCGGCAGGATATGGTTCGGGCCGGCAAAATAGTCACCGAGAGGCTCGCTGGAGTTCTCGCCGAGGAAAATAGCACCGGCGTTATGTACCTTCATCATATCCTCAAACGGGTTCTTCGTCACGATCTCGAGGTGCTCCGGTGCGATGGCATCTACGGTGTCGATCGCTTCCTGATGCGAATCGGTGACAAGGATGTAGCCGAAGTTGTCCAGTGATTTGGAGATGATGTCGCTTCTGGAGAGGACTTTTAAGAAACCGTCTACCTCTTCACTTACCTTCTCTGCCAGTTCCTGGGAGGTGGTAATGAGGATCGCACTTGCAAGCTCATCATGCTCAGCCTGGCTTAAGAGATCGGCTGCCACGAACCGCGGATTTGCAGTCTCATCAGCAAGGACAAGAATCTCACTTGGGCCTGCGATGGAGTCGATGCTGACATTTCCGTATACGGCTTTCTTTGCAAGGGCAACGTAGATGTTTCCAGGTCCTACGATCGACTTTCGGAATGCTCTCGGTTCCGTAAGCAAGGGCTGCAATTGCCTGTGCACCGCCGATTTTAAAGACGCGGTCCGCACCGGCTTCTTTTGCTGCCGCAAGGACAACCGGGTTGACTTTTCCGTCTCTGCCGCACGGCGTTGTCATGCAGATTTCTTTGACTCCTGCCACTTTTGCCGGAAGAATGTTCATCAGAACGGAGGACGGATACGCTGCCTTTCCTCCCGGAACGTATACGCCGACACGGTTCAGGGCAGTCAGCTTCTGGCCAAGCATCGTTCCGTTCTCGGTGGAGGCGAACCAGCTGTTCTGTTTCTGTTTTTCGTGGAACTCACGGATATTTTTCATGGATCTGCGGATGACACCGATCAGCTCTGGATCTACGATTTTGTACGCTTCATCAATCTCTTCCTGTGTTACTTCTACGGTAGAAGCATCGAGTACCGCGTGGTCGAATTTCTCGGTATATTCGAAAACGGCTGCGTCTTTTCTTGTTTTTACATTCTCAATGATCTCCTGCACGGAAGCCTCGTACGTTCCGTACTGTGTCGGGCTTCGTTTCAGCATATTCTCCAGAATATTTTCTGTGGTCTCTTTTGTCAGTTTTACGATTCTCATACCAGTGCTCCTTTCAGATCCTGAATTAATTTGGTAATTCTCTCATTTTCCATCCGCATGCTCACCTGGTTGACAACCATGCGCGCAGACAGCGGGCAGACCTCCTCGAGAACGGTCAGGCCGTTTTCCCGTAAAGTGCTTCCTGTCTCTACAATATCCACAATCACTTCGGAAAGTCCGACAATCGGTGCCAGCTCGATCGAGCCGTTCAGCTTGATCATCTCAACGGTCTGGTGCTTGCGGTTGTAGAAGTAATCCTTGGCAATGTTTGGGTACTTCGTTGCCACACGGATCTGCTGGTTGTGCTGCAGCAGCTCACGCGCGGATTCCGGTCCGCAGACACACATGCGGCACTTGCCGTAGCCAAGGTCCAATACCTCGTAGAGGCGTCTTCCTTCCTCCAGAATCGTGTCCTTTCCGACGATTCCGATATCCGCTGCGCCGTACTCCACATAGGTCGGCACATCCGGACCTTTGGCGAGGAAGAAACGGAGCTTATGCTCTTCGTCCGTGAAAATCAGCTTTCTCGTATCTTTATTTTTCATTTCATCGCAGGTGATGCCGACTTTTTCCAGCAGTTCCAGCGTCTGGTACGCCAGGCGTCCTTTTGTCAGTGCAATGGTCAAATATCTCATCTTTTTCGTACCCTTCCTCTCCTACAGCTCCACCGGCTGTACTTCTCCTGTCGACAAATCGATAGCAAGCACCGAATCGCTCTTCTGAATATAGACAATGCCGCCGAACTGGTTCTTTCTGCCGTATTCTTCATAATCTGCAAGAACCTTGTCCCTTGCAAAGCAGACCAGCGCGACATCCATGCCCTTGCTTCTGTGCTCGTTGGCAAGTTTTACGGCCAGCGGCTGAAGGAAATCCGGGTAGAGCAGCATCGTTTTCGTATTGACAATCGGAAGAGAAATTTTCTGGCGCTCCAGTGCATTCATCAGAGATTCCATGACAGTACAGAATCCGATCGCCGGCGCTTTCTTTCCGAAGTGCTGCAGCAGTGCATCGTAGCGGCCGCCTTTTACGATCGGCTCGCCGGTGCCGTAGGTGTAGGCCTGGAAAATAATACCAGTGTAGTAATGGAATTTGCTTAAAAGGCCGAGATCGAAGAAGACGTATTTTTCATAGCCGTAATCTTTAACGATCTCATAGATCGTAGCCAGACGATCGAGTGCCTCTCTTGCCGCCGGATTTCTTGTAAGGCCTTTTGCCTTTTCGAGAATCTCTGCATTTCCGAACAGCTGCGGAACATCACGGAGTGCTTCAAACAGATCACTTCGAAGGTTCTGTTTTGCCAGCAGCTCCTCGGCGCCAAAATGATTTTTAATGGAAATCAGTTCTTTTAATTCGTTCAGAACATCCTCGGCGAGAGCAGCTTCCTCGGCGAGCGCCTGGAAGAAACCTACGTGGCCGATGCTGATCTGGAAATCGGTAAGACCGGCATCCAGCATAACTTTTACGGTCATCGCAATGATCTCTGCGTCTGCCATTGCGGAATCATCGTTTAAGAGCTCGACGCCCATCTGGGTGGACTCTTTTAAGCGGCCCTGATAGCTGCTGCTGTTGACGAAGCTGCTTCCTCTGTAGCAAAGGCGGATCGGCATCGTCTCTTCCATGAAATACATGGAGGCTGCGCGTGCAATCGACGGGGTAAAGTCCGGACGGAGCACAAGGGTGTTGCCGTCGCGGTCAAAGAATTTGTAGAGCTCGCGGGACGGTGTTGTTCCCACTTCTCTTCCGAATACATCAAAAAACTCGAACGTCGGTGTTTCAATATCCTGATATCCAAACGCATGAAATACCTGCTCAATCTGATTCTCCAGGTATAATTTTTTCGTACATTCCTGATTGTAGACATCCCGGACGCCTTCCGGGGTATGAATTAATCGATCCATGTTTTGTTGTCCTCACTTTTTTGCTTTAGTTCACTACCATATTACCATATTGAATTTAAAACTATGGTTAGTATATCGGAAAACATTTTCCCTGTCAACTCAAAATTTTAATCCGCTTTCGAATCCCGTATCTCCAGATCCTTCTGGATTCCGTTCAGGTACGGGACGAGAACGCTGCTTCCCGTTCTGGGAAGGAAGAATGACGTTTCAAGCTCGGTGTAGGAAAAATGCTTCTTTCCGCCGTTCTGTCCGCGGTCCCAGAAGGTTTTCATCGTCTCATACCGCAGGTAATAATATTCGTCCCGCGCCGTAAAATACAGCAGCAGGAAGGAAATCCCCCCCTGCTGCTCGAAATCTTTCATAAACGTGACCTGGTGCTCGTGGATGTTTGCGAGCGGAAAGGAATCCGTTTTGCACTCTTTGGCATCGAAGCAGACGGGAATGCCCTGTACAGCGCCGATGTAATCAACGGTACTCTTCTTTTCAAAATAAGCCAGCGTGATGTGTCTGCTCTCCTTATCTATTTTGATCGGGGTGATCGGCGTCGGCACCTTCTGGATCAGTGCCAGATGCTTGTCACGGTACTGCTCGTTTGTGCGGTTGATCATTTCCTCCAACGTTGATCCGCGGAGTCCCCTCGATGTCCATGCCATAATTCCTGTCCTCGTCTTCGTTCTGTTCTTATTCAATCATAGAAATTTTGTTCAGCGGCCAGTAGCGCAGAAAGGCCTTGCCGATGATCTTGTCTTTCTCTACGTACGGATTCAGCCAGTAGCGGGAATCCTTTGATACGTTCCGGTTGTCGCCGAGCATAAAGTAGCAGCCCTCCGGCACCTCATACGGTCCGAAATCGCCGACCGGTGTTTCCGGGCAGAAATCATCGCGCAGCGGCTCGGTGGAATCGTTGATATACACCTTTCCGTCGCGGATCGTAACCGTCTCTCCCGGCAGTCCGATGACGCGCTTGATAAACTTCTGCTTCTCGTCGTCCGGATAATAGAAAATAACGATGTCATACCGCTGCGGATCGCTCTTTACATAAGCAAGGCGGTTACCGAAGATCTGGTCTCCGGTCATAATCGTGTTTTCCATGGAAGGAGACGGGATTCTTGCGTTGATGACAATGACCTGCTCCACAAAAACAACGACTGCCACGACAATGGCGATCATTTTTACATATTCCCAGATTTCCCGTCCGATGCTCGTCTCCTCCGTTTTTCTTGGTTTTGTTTCTTTCTTTTCGTTGTCTTTTCGGCTCATAATCCTTCTCCCGTCAAATGTTCTCCCTGTAAAATCCAGCGCACGGATGATGGCAGGGGCGCTGTAAAGGTTTTTCCGGACAGATCCGATAAGGTGCCCGTAAGCTCTGGAAATACCGTCTTCCACGAATGGAGAAGTTGGTATTTCAGTCCGTATTTTTCCCGGAAGCGGCGGTTAAACTCCGCATCCCCGTATTTCGTATCTCCCGCAAGCGGATGACCGATGCTCGCGAGATGGCTGCGGATCTGATGGCTCTTTCCGGTCACCAGCTCAACCTCCAGCAGCGTACAGCCTCTTCCGGCACAGAGCGGCCGGTATGCGGTTTCTATGTAAACAGCATCTCCCTGCTGCTCTCTCTGAATCGAAACACGGTTTGTCCTCTCATTTTTTATGAGGTATCCGCGGATCCGCTCTGTCTCTGTCACGGTTCCTTTTACAACCGCCAGATAGTATTTTCCAACAGCCCGCTCTGCGATCAGTTCTGAAAGCTGCTGCGTCGCCGCAACGGTTTTTCCGGCAAGAATCAGACCGCTGGTGTTCCGGTCCAGACGATTGCAGAGTCCGGCGCGGAACATGGTCTCCTCCCCGGCATTTTTTTCCGAAAGATAGGCGCCGAGCGCTTCGGTAAGGCTCACATCCGTCTCTTTCGCCTTCTGTGAGAGGACACCTGCCGGCTTGTTCAGGAAAATTACTTTTTCGTCTTCATAGACGATATCCAGCTTCGGATACTTTACCTGTTTTCCAGCCGCCGGTTTTTCCGGTGTTTTTCGAAATTTTTCGATGGTCTCTTCCGCCAGATACAGCCGGATCGTATCGCCTGTTTTCAGCTTTTCACTGCCGTCCGCCTTTTTCTGGTTCAGCACAATGTTTTTCTTTCGCAGCATTTTATAGAAGAAGCTCTTTGGCGCCTCCTCCATATATTTGGACAGATATTTGATGAGCTGCTGCGCGCAGTCTTTTTCTGTCACGGTCAGTTCTCTCATAGCAATGGTCTCCTACAGTGCCAGCGCCAGCATCGTGTGTTTCACCAGTTCCGTGCGGGACAGATCCGGGTACCGCTCATCCGGTTTGAAGTTTTCACTGGCGCTCTTTTCCAGCTCATCGTAGTTGCGGTTCAGGGAATCGAGGCGCTCCAGAAATGCTTTTTCCCGATCAAAAATCTTCACATGGCATTTGTAGCCGTTGGCACGGATGATCTTGTTCAGATACGTAGTGCAGTCCTCGATCTGTTTCTGGTCTTTGGCGCGCGTGGTGTAGCATGCGATCTCCTCACCGCAGAACGCCGCTGCTTCGATCATCAGACTCGATTTTTCCTGTGTGATATACATTTCATATCCCATCAGCAGTTTTCCTTTTTTTGCCTCAATGGCATCGTACACTGCTTTGTCCACTGGCTTTTGCATAACCATCATGATAAAACCGACGGCGGCGCGGCAGCCCGGCAGACAGCCTACTACGGCGACAACCGTAAAAATGTTGCTCTTGTTTCCGTCTGCAAGCACAAGCCCGACAATAAAAACGATGGCCGGAAGGACGAACAGTCCCAGTGTCACAAGCAGTCTTTTTTTCTTTTCCCGGCGGATATAGCCGTAATCCCCTTTTCTGATCTTCATTCTTCTGTCATTTCCCTTCTTCGATAAGATCCCCGCTCATCTTCTGCGTGTTTATTTCTTTTTGTGCACGTTGCGGAGCGTCTTTTTCAGCCGTCCGCCTGTTTTTGCTTTTCCCTGTCCGGAACGGTCATTCGCCGTCTTCTGGCCAAAGCCTTTTCCGTTGGACCCTTTTCCTCTTGACGGTTTTCCTGCCTCCCCGGCCATCTTTCTCGGCCGTACGAGACATTTCGGTCCGAATCCGATCAGATCCTCCCGGTGTGTCCGGCGCAGTGCCTCGCAGACGAGCTCATAGTTCTCCGGATTCCGGTACTGAATCAGCGCACGCTGCATCGCCTTCTCATGCGGCGATTTCGGCACGTAAACCGGATTCATCGTCCGCGGGTCAAGACCGGTATAGTACATACAGGTGGAAAGTGTGGAAGGCGTCGGATAGAAGTCCTGTGCCTGCTCCGGGATAAATCCCATATCGCGGATGTACTCGGCAAGCTCCACCGCATCCTCCAAGTCACACCCCGGATGGGACGACATAAAATACGGAAGTGCGTACTGCTGCTTCCCCGTCTTTTTGTTGCACGCATCGAAGCGGCGGATAAATTCCTGATATACTTCGTGGCGCGGTTTTCCCATATAGGAAAGCACACGGTTCGAAACGTGCTCCGGCGCAACGCGGAGCTGACCGCTGACGTGATCCTTTACCAGCTCGGAAAGGAACGTCTGGTCTTTATCGGCCAGGACATAGTCAAAACGGATGCCAGAGCGGATAAAGACTTTCTTCACGCCCGGAATGTCTTTTAATTCCCGCAGCAGCTTCACATAGTCTCTGTGATCTCCCACCATATTTTTACACGGCTCCGGGAAGAGACAGTTCCGGTTCGGGCAGGCGCCTTTGGTGAGCTGCTTTTTGCATGCCGGACCGCGGAAATCCGCCGTCGGGCCGCCGACATCGTGAATATAGCCTTTAAATTCTTTTTCCTGAACCATCTGCCGCGCTTCCGCCAGAATGGATTCGTGGCTTCTTGTCTGCACAACACGTCCCTCGTGGAACGTCAACGCGCAGAAACTGCAGGATCCAAAGCAGCCGCGATTGCTCGTCAGACTGTATTTGATTTCTCCAAGCGCCGGCACACCGCCGTCTTTTTCATAGCTTGGGTGATAGGCGCGCATGTATGGAAGCGCATAGACATCATCCATCTCCTGCTCTGTCAAAGGACGGGAAGGCGGATTCTGTACAATGTAGCCCTGGCCCTCATACGGCTCTGCCATCGGCTTCGCATTGATGGCATCGGTATTTTTATACTGAATCGCAAAGCTCTCCGCATACGTCCGCTTGCTCTCCCGCACCTCCTCGAATGACGGCAGCACCACCGGGTCAATCAGGTGATCCAGCGTTTTGCTCCGATAAACGGTTCCCGGAATAAAGGTGATATCATGAACGTCAATGCCGGCCGCAAGTGCATCTGCAATCGCTACGATCGAAAGTTCTCCCATTCCGTACGAAATCAGATCCGCACCGGAATCGAGAAGGACGGAGCGGCGCACCTGGTCAGACCAGTAATCGTAATGCGAAAGGCGCCGGAGCGATGCCTCGATGCCGCCGAGGATCATCGGTGTATGTTTATACGTTCTCCGGATCAGATTGCCGTACACGGTAACCGCGCGGTCCGGCCGTTTTCCCATGACACCGCCCGGCGTAAAGGCATCTGTTTTTCGGTGCTTTTTCGCCACGGTATAATGGTTGACCATGGAATCCATATTTCCGGAAGAGACAAGAAAGCCAAGACGCGGTTCACCGAAAATCGAAATGCTGTTCTCGTCCTTCCAGTCCGGCTGTGAGATGATGCCGACGGAATAGCCGTTCGCCTCGAGCACACGGCTGATGATTGCCGGTCCGAACGAGGAATGGTCCACGTAGGCATCTCCGATGACATAGACAAAGTCAAACTGTTCGATTCCCCGTTCCTTCATCTCTTCTCTTGTAATTGGTAAAAAAGGCATGCTTTACTTTCCTTTCTGTGTTTCGGCGTCCGCTATGCCAAGCGCCGCTTTTTCTTTCTGCGTCAGGAGACGGGCACTGCCCTTTGGCAGCGCCGGATCAAGTTCCAGGCTCCCCATCGACAGCCGTTTCAAATAGACGACCGTTTTTCCGACCTTCTCAAACATGCGCTTGATCTGGTGGAAGCGGCCCTCACAGATGGTAATGCGGATCCGGCTTTCAAAAATGCCAGGCTCTTTTTCTGTCGTTTCCAGAATGGTAAGCTCGGCCGGAAGTGTCGGTTTGTCGTCCCCAATGTCGAGCCCTTCGGCAAATGCCTGCCGATCTTCTTCTGTCACTTTTCCGTCAATCACGGCCTCATACACTTTCGAGACATGCGATTTCGGAGAGAGCAGCCGGTGGGAAAGGGCTCCGTCGTTCGTAATCAGCAGCAGCCCTTCGGTGTCCTTGTCGAGCCGTCCGACCGGAAAGAGGTCTTTTCTTGCCGCACCACTTAAAAGATCGAGTACGGTCCGGTCACGGCGGTCCTCCGTCGCAGAGACGACACCCGCCGGTTTGTGGAGCATCCAGTATTCCATTTTCACATAGGAAATGCTGTTTCCGTCCACAGTCACCTGCGCTTCATCCGGGTCGACTTTCAGTTCCGGGGCTTTTGCCGTAATTCCGTCTACGGCCACCCGTCCCTTCCGGACCAGGGCCTTTACTTCCTGGCGTGTTCCCACACCCATGTCCGCCAGATATTTATCGAGTCGTAATTTACTCATACCATCCGCCATCCTGCATAATATTTATTCTTTAACGTTCCGTTGTTTATTTTTCCCCAGCCAAGTGGGAAATCATCCAGGCACACAAGCACCCAGTCCTTTTTCCCCTGACACTCTTCCTCGGAAAACGAGAGTGTCTCACCCTTTAAGTAGCGCATGACACGGTCATCTCCCTTGGGAATGGTCAAACACGAAACGTATTCTTCTTTTTTCAGATACGCCGCCAGCGCCTGGGACGGCTCGAAGCGGTTTTTCTTAACGGTGCCAAGCGAAAGTCCGGTCCGCAGATAGCGCAGACCCTTTGCCGCACAGACACCTTCCGGCAGAAAATAGAGCTGGTCTTTCACAAGGGCAAACGAACCATTCTTCCAGTCCATGCGCACGCCAGCAAGAAACTCTTCCGCCTCTTTCGGCAGCTTCTTTGTCGTTTCCAAAAGGCGGGAAGGCTGCCGTTTCCGGCTCTCTCCCTGCTTTTTCAGGAGCGCCACGAAATGGCCTTCTCCCTCCATCCGCTGCGGGAAAATATGAACGCACCGGGAAAGATCGCGGCCATTCACGGATACTCCCGGCGCAAACCCTTCGTAACCCGGGGTAATTTCCTGCACTTCCATATCCGGATGCGCATCCAGCAGCCCTGCGATGACCTCTTCGTTCTCCTTTACAGAAAACGTACAGGTAGAGTACAGCAGCTCTCCGCCCTCTGCAAGCATCTGATACGCCTGCTCGATCAGTTTTTTCTGGATCGGCACATAATGCTCCGGCCCATTTTCACTGTAGTAGCGCAGCATTGAGCTCTCTTTTCGGAACATGCCCTCCCCAGAGCACGGCGCGTCAAGAAGGATCTTGTCAAAAAAGGCCGGATACAAGGTTACTAATTTTTCCGGATCCTCGCTCGTCACGAGAAGACGTCCCACTCCCTGGATTTCCAGGTTGCGCAGCAGCGCCTTCGCCCGCGAATTGCTGATATCGTTTGCCAGCAGCATGCCGCCCTC
>OBAF01001955.1_pt1 | contig 10822 bp, 8 predicted proteins | sample 1517851 | NCBI WGS metagenome assembly OBAF01 (sample SAMN04571706, study PRJEB22368) | human gut metagenome | biome: human gut; material: stool | host: Homo sapiens | place: Luxembourg | collected 2012-10-19 | reverse complement strand
GGGCATGATCCCAGCAGTTATCGGAGGCTTCTGCGGAAGCTATTACAGCAAGTTCGGCCGAATGCTGCTTAAGCCCGGCATCGACGACTACCAGCGAGAAAAAATCCTCTCTGTGACCCGTGTTCTGACAATCATGTGGACCGTGATCTCTGCCATTTTCTTTGCGCTCGGATACGGATTAACCAAGGTTGCTTACTGATTTGTTGTTTTGATTTTTCGTTATGCAGATTCATGCTTTCGGTCTTTCCCGAGTACCGACTTTCCTCGGTCAATGGGATCTCGATTTTGACGGACGCACCGACGTTTTTTCCATTCCCCTGACGGGAGAGAAAAGTATTGCGTTATTCCTTGACGCTCTAAAGTTCGCTCTATTCGATATCTCATCCGAGAAACTTGGAAAAAATCCCGAAGTCCGCCTGGTCTTCTCCACAGAAGAGGGACGATTTGAACTTCTTCGGTCCCACGAAAACACTGAAATCCGCAAAAACGGCATGCCGTTTGACCTGCAGGCAGCGCCCTTTCCTGTCGCCATGGCTAGGATCACGCATCTTGATGCCGATAAATTAGAAGACACCCTTTTCTATGACATTCTCTCGACTTCTGAATCTTTGACCGAGAATGCGGATACTTTAGCCTCATCTTTGATCGGAAATGTCTCCGAGTCCCTCGGAAATGCAATCCTGACTCAGGGCATTGAAGTTTCTCAGCAGAAGGCCGCCTTGCTCGCCGCTTCTAAGTCTGTCATAGACGGAATTTCGGTTGTTTCTGATGAGGAAGAAGAACGCCTCAATCAGCAGCTCATTAAGGCCGGCGTCTCTCACGCCGCTCTGCAAAACGAAATTGCCCAGCTCAAAGATTCGATGGACTGGCTCATTCGCATCAATATGCTCAAGGATGAAGCCGCCCGCTTGTCTAAGCAGCTCACGGCAGTCAACGGCGACCTTTCTCGCTTTGACGTGAAAAAGAACGTTCTGGAAAAAGCGCTGAAAACAGACGCCTTAGCTCCCGACTACGATGTCCTCTCTAAGCTTCGAGTCGATGAGAAAGAAGAAGGTAAGCTGATTACGGAACTTAAAAAATCCGTCCCGATGCTTTCTGAACGCGTCCGCTCCGCCTCTCTGGCTCATGCTGAGGCAGACAAAAATTTCAAGAGCGTCCTGGAAAACTACAACGAGAAGTGTGTGACGCTGGAACGCGTTCGCGAATTAGATGAAAAAATCGAAGATTCTCAGATTCAAAGCAAGCACCTTAAAGAGGAGTTGTTCAACGAGCAAACCGCGGCTCGTCTCCTCTCTGAAGAAAACACACGATTAAAAAACGTCCTCTCCCAGCTGACCATTCGCTCACAACTTCTGAACAAGAAGATGGATGACCTTTCTATGGATAAGCTCTTGGTCGATGAGCTCGAAGAGTACAAACGTCTTCTTGATGAGATTGACGCTGAAGTCATTCGCAGCGCAGAGGCAGAAGAAACGCAGCGGGAACTGCAGAAACGGATTGAGTCCTCTCGCTCTGCTTTATTAGACGTTCAAAACGTCATTGCCGCTCTTAAAAACGAGGAGCTTGCCGTCACGGGCGAACTTTCCATGAAAGAGCGCATGCTTTCCAAGTCTTTAGGAATAGAAGGCGTCGAGACGCTGGCTGCGGAACTGGACAATCAGAATGAACGCTTAAATGCCCTAGACGCGCTTCAAGGAAGAATTGTCCTCTTGGCAGAAGGACACGACCGATTCAATCAGGTAAAAGCAGGGCTCGAGAGCACCAAGCACGCCTTGAGACTCGCGACGGTTGCTTTGAATGCGGCTCGCCAGGCCTATATCGACAAGACAGCCGTCGTCAATTCAGCTCAGCAGGCTTATTCCTTCTATCTCGAAGTACTGTCGCTGAATGAACCGCGCGAAAAGTTAGCCAACGGCAAGCCGTGTCCCTTGTGTGGCGCGATTCACCATCCCTACTCCGTCAAACTGCCGTTTGACCGTTCGTTGGAAGACAAACTCGCTAAAGCAAAAGAAGACGCTCAGCTCGCGCTCGTCGAATCGGAAAAATGCAAAGCTGAATTTGCGCAGCTTCAGCTGCAGCAGACAGAAGCCGAAAACATTCTGAATACGCTTACGACAGAACTCAATGAAGCCAAGGGCGAGATTTTGTATATCGCGAGCGAGCTCAATATTGTCGGCTTGAGAGAAAAGAAACCGATCACTTGGGCGGCTGTACTCAAGCAAAAACAAACTTCTTTAGCCAATCGTCGAGATGACCTTGAAGCACAATTAGAGAAAATTCAAGGGCTCACGGAAGCGATTGAATCGCTGAAAGAAAAGCGCGAAGATGCAGCGCTTAAAACCGCTCGTAAAAAAGAAGAACAGGCGTCTTTGGAAGAGGCTTTGAAGAACTTCGCCAACATGTCTGCCGAGCTAGAAAAGAATCAAAAAGACTCTGAACTTAATCGCGTCTCCCTGACGCGTTTGCTCGAGCGAGCCTTTGCCCGCTTCGGCCTGAAGGCCTCTAACCCGGCCATCATGAAGCAGAACCTTCCAACACTCGAAAAACGCCGCGAACAGTGGATCAACTGGAGCGTCGAGAAAAAACAGATCGAAGAAGAAACAGCGCAGAGCGAAGAAGCCCTCCGAAATACTGTCGCGTCTCTGACTGCTCAGAAGAAGAGCGCAGAAACCTTAGAAAAGGACATCGAGGCTCTCACTGAACAGATCAAACGGTTCCAAAAAGAACGGCATGAAGCAATTGCCAGCCAGACACCGGAAGAAGTAATTGCCGCGATTGAAACAGAAAAGGCCAATGCCACACGTCTTGCCGAAGAAGCTAAATTAAGTCTTGCTTCCAAAGAGGAAGCCTTGCTTTCTACGCAGAACAAAATTAATACTCTCGAAGCACATCGCAGCGAAACCATTAAATCCATTGAATCGCTTTCGGACGCTTTCAACCAAAAACTTCAAAAGGCCGGTTTCCCGAACGAGTCCAGCTTCCTTTCTTCTCAGATCTCGACTGCACAGAAAGATGACCTCATGCGTCAAAACGATGAACTGCTCGAAAGGTATCGTGTCGTAAATTCGCAGTACGAAGAAAAACAGCAGGCATTAAACAGTCTTCAGGAGAAGAACCTGACGACGCGCACTCGTGAACAGCTCGAAGAAGAACTCTTAGAAAAATCCGATCTCTTCCACACAGCCACTGCTCAGCTCACAGGCCTACGTGAGAAGATGGCAAAAAATGCGAATAACAAAAATCGCCGAAAACGGGAAGAAGCAGAATTCCAAAAGCTGCAGACCTCGCTTGAGCGATGGGAATCTCTCTGCGCCAATGCTGAGGAACCGAGGGGAATTGCGCGTTTAGGTTTGTCGCTTGCAGTCACCTACGGCTCTTCAGACATTGATGCCTTCATCCCCGGCGCCAAGATCAAACTCCGTGATGAAGGTTTGAAATTATTTGCACCCGAGCTCTCGGACGCTTCAGGTCTTGCGGGCATGAAGACAATTTCTGCCGATCAGCGTTTCTTCGTGGCACTTTCTCTGCTCTTGGGAAGAAGCGAATTGTTTGCCCGTCGAAGCAAACCTGAGTTTGTCATTCTTAAGCAAAATCAGAATGAAGCTTTCCCAAGCCAGACGTTTACAGGTTTAGAGAGCTTAAATTTAACAATCGGCGTAGCGAGATAAGCCGTTACTCTTCGACGAATTCAATGAGAAGAGCTCCGCGCGTGAGCTCTTCCAATTCTTTAGCAAAAGTCTCAGCGAGATCCTCGGGGATTTCGACATCAAAATCCGCATCCATATCAAAATTCTTTTCCAGAATTCGCCCGTTTATGGCTTCGATCTTGCGCAGAACCTGATTCACAAATCGATGTTCAACGCTGAATTTGATGCGTTTCGTTTTGGTACGAACTCGCGTGGACACTCCCTCTAACGCCATTTTGACGGAAGACTGATAGGCTTTAACTAGTCCTCCCGTACCGAGCAAAATTCCGCCGAAGTAACGAGTCACAACAACGGTCACTTCTCCAATGCCGCTGTGCGTAACAGCCGTCAGCATGGGGCGTCCGGCGGTTCCGTGAGGCTCGCCGTCATCGCTTGCGCCGATACGATCGGTAGATCCGGCGGCTCCGGCACAATAAGCCCAGCAATTGTGCCGGGCATCTTCAAATTCGGCTTTAATTTGTTCGATGAAAGCTTTTGCTTCTTCGACATCGGGAGTGTGTCCGACAGAAGCGATAAAGCGGCTGCGCTTTATCGTCTGTTCGACACGAAAAACCTCTCCCGGACGCAGGTCCGGAATGTTGTAGCTGACATCTGCCATCCGGGGACTCTCTTTATGTGTTACTTGTGAAGCTTGTTCACTATTTTAAAGAGAGTTTCGTTTTCCATGACAAGGGGAGAATCTTTAGCAAAAAACACAATGCCGTCTTCGGGTGCTTCGGTTTGGGCGACGGTCACGCCGGTAAGCGGATCAATGATGTCCGCAAGAACTTGTCCGCGTTCAACGGAATCAAAGGATTTCACGTGCGGAATGTAAAGACCGGAAGCGGTTGAACGCAGCGACACCAGCTCTTCTTCTATAAGAACGGTCGATTCATAGCCGCCGTAAACGTTGTAATTTAAAACGTTCATTCGGCTTAAGAAGCGGCAAACCGCCGCAATCGCCATGTCCGCACCCTTCTTATCGATCTTCTCGGTAGAACGGCTGTAAAGAGAAAAGGCTTTTGTATCCCACACCTGCCAGTTGAAGTTTAAGGTTGTGGTATCAAAGGGAACGGGTTTGCGAAGAACGACAAAAGGCATTCCGAAAAGCTGAGCCAAGCCGGTGTCCTCATAATCCGTCTTCATCATGCGCACATGAGAGACGAAGTCTCCGGGCATATAAAAAGAGGAAAACTGCACGCCGAAGCGGTAGCCCTGAATCTTTTCAAAAATACCGGCAGCTATTCGCTGAGTAGTCTCACCTTTGTTGTATCCGGGATACATTCGATTGATATCGGAGTTATCCATCGCCCAGAAGCGCTTACCGACATTAACGGAGTACGGATTGGCACACGGAATCACCGTCACACCGTGACGGCGGATAAACCGCCCTTCTTCCTCAAAGCGCTTTAATGTTCGAACCATTTGGCCGGCAATATAGAGCTGCTGAATTTCATTGCCGCGCATATTGCCGATAATGCACATGGTCTTTTCAGGGCCGCCGAAGTGATAACTTTTTACTTCAAAGTCTTCGCGGTAGGCCGACTCCATTCTGAAAATAACTTCTTCTTTCATCGACGTTCTTCCTGAAGAATTCGGGCAATCAGAGACCCCTTATTTACGATAGGATATTCACGAAGCGTGAAGAGCAAACCATCGACTTCGGAGACGCATTCCTGACGAACCTCACCTGAAAGCGCATCTACAATTCGGCCAAAAATCTCGCCTCGTCTAACGTTATCGCTGTGACGAACCGTCGGGACAAACACACCCGGCTCTTCAGCATTCACAAAACTCACGGAGCGATCTAAGGAAACGATCGGCTGTTTAACAGGCTGGACCGGCCCGTCCCACATACCGAGATTCTGCATAAGATTCAGAATTCCGTTCACAAGCCGTTGACAATAATCCTGAGTAATTCTCATGCCGACGCCCGCCTCTACGACAAGAGTTTTAACGCCGATGGAATTTAAGCTGTAAGCCAACGTTGATTCGAGCACAGTAGAAGCTTGATGCACCCAAACAAAATCGACATCGAGCATGCTCGCGTATTTAACGAGTTTATCTGCCGTATTGATATTGACGCGAACCTGGGGAATCTCGCGCAGGAAGATATTGCTGGCGTGAATATCAATCGCCATTTCTGCGCCTTTGAATTCCTGAATCAATTTGCTTGCAACCCACTCCGTCCCGGGAAAATCCGGTTCATATCCAAATCAAAACCGGGAAATCCTCGCTGGATCGTATCGATGCCCATCGGGTTCAATGCCGGATAGACATCCAACACCCCTTTAAGGTGCTCACTCTTTTCACGAACGACTTTATTAAGCAAATAACAAATGTACTGTCCTTCAAGCTCATCGCCGTGAATTCCGGAAACGACGCAAAGTCTTTTAAGGCCTTCTACTGACGCAGCGTTATCAGGCAAGTGGCGGTTCTTGCGAATCACCAAAGACTCGCCGACCGGCATCTTTACTTTTATGACGTCTTCAATCATTCTCAAATTTCAACCAACTTACACTTTGCCGACATACTTTGATCCGCTGCGCCCATAAAGACGCCTCTTTCTAAAGCGCAAAAACTAAAGTCTGGTCCTTGTGAAATCTTGACGTAATTATCGTCACAGAATCTCTGATGCGTAGGATCCACTCCGATCCATGTTTCACCGTCAAAAACTTCTACCCAAGCATGAGAAGCACCTTCACCGGTGGTCAGTCCGGCAACGTAGCGACAAATAACGTTCTGAGTTCGTAAGAAAGCAAGAAGAATGTGCGCGAAATCCTGACAAACTCCGGCGCCGAGCTCCCACGCTTCATGGGCCGCAGTTACTGTTGTCGTAACGCCTTTTTGATAGCGGAAGTCTGTACCAATTTTTGTTAGCCAGTATTCAGCAAGGGCGATGGGTGCGCCTTCAACTTTATTGGCTTCAAAATAATCTTTGAGCGTGCCGGTCAGCGTCGTAAGCTGAGTCGGATATCGATAGTAGGCAGCCGCACCGAAACTGCTGCGCTGCGAGGAATCGACCAATACTTCTCCTGTCGAGCAAAAAGAAAAGAAGGTATGTTTATTCTCGATGCTGCCCAGGAAAACTTTATTGCCTTGTCCGTCAAAGGTTTCTGACAGCCGGCAGCCCGGCTGACAGGTTAAAGAGATGCGCATCGGCTCCTGTCCCGGCTCCGAGAGCGGGACAGAGCGAAGCACAAATGTGTGATTCGAAACGGGTTCGGAAAACAACAGATCCGCCCTAAGCGAATACAAAAATTTTTTCATTGTATCGAGTTTTTAATTATTCAAGAGCTTCTGAACTGTTTCCAAAGCCACCAGCCGGGTCTCCGGATCATCATCAGCTAACTGGGCAAAATTTTTCAGAACACGCATTTTTTGACCGCTGTAGGCAATCTTTGCGCCCTGTAATCTGCGATCCAGTTTACCGATCGTCACGCCGATTGTTTCCCAGCTTTCTCCCAATCTCAGCTGCATGTCCAGGCGCTCAAGGTAACGGCCGGCTTTAACGAGACAGCGTTCTTGACCTGAAGAGAGATATTCGTCAATACTGCCCCAGAAAGCCAACAAGCGATCGATGACTTCAAAAGAACACAGAGCTCCGGAACCTTCTGCCTTCGCATCTTCCATCGCATCAAGTGCCAGCTGAATATAAGCCAAAGAGCGAGTCGAGATGGTATTCCGCAGCAAAATTCCGTCGTCGTAGGCTCGAGAAAGATTGCTGTACACCGAATCAGGGTTGAGCTCGTCGAAGAAGTAACTCGTCATAAAGTCAGAGGCATCTTCGTAAACATCAGGAATGTTTAAAGCGACACAAAATTCTTTATAAGCCGTCTCATCTGTATCAATCAGAACATCATAGAGGCCTTCGAGATAATTCAGCGTACGGTAGACACGTTCAACGTAGCGGCCGAGCCAAAATAAGTTTTCGCCTTTTTCTATCGAGATAAAATCCATGTGTCTTTAAAGCCTCCGCCTTGAGAAGAGTTAACGACGAACGAATCCGGCTTGCGGGAAAAACGAGTAAGACCGCTGTGCCAAACTTTCGTTCCGTTGGTTGAACTAATGACAAATGCACGAAGATCGCATTTGCGCTCTACGACCGTTCCGTCTTCGAGAACCGGCAGGTCAATAAAGTCGATCACTTCCTGAAGAATAAAGCGACGTGATTCAGTCTGAATTCTTACTTTCCAGGCTTCAAGCTCTTCTTGGTTTAAATCTTTACCAAAGAGAACTCCGTAACCGCCTGCTTCGGCAACATCTTTAATAACTAAGCGTTCGATGTTCGCCAGACAGTACTCTCTGTCTTCTTCGTAGAAAGGCAGATAAGTCGGTGCGTTTTTGAGGATCGGTTCTTCGCCCAGATAGTAACGAATCATCTTGGGAACGAAGTAATAAATACCCTTGTCGTCGGCAACGCCATTTCCGGGAGCATTGATAATCGCGAGGTTCCCTGCCCGATAGGCATTCATAATGCCCGGAACGCCGATGAGTGATTCAGGTTTAAAGGTCAAAGGATCAAGATAGTCGTCGGAGATTCGGCGATAGAGAGCGCCGACCGACTGTGGAGAACCCGATCTGCTCTTGAAATAGAGCTTATTGTCTTGTACGAACAAGTCATTGTGCATAACCAGAGGACATCCGGTCATCTCAGCCAAATAAGCATGCTCGAAGAAAGCAGCGTTGTACCTTCCCGGTGTCATGATGACGCAGCGGCCGCCGGGATTCACGCTTTCCATTGCTTCTCTTAAAAGGAGTCCGTAATCATCGTTGCGATCGACCGAGTTATTTTTAAATGTCTCCGGCGAAGCACGGCGAGCGAGTTTTCTGGCAATTAAAGGATAGGAAGCGCCTGAAGGAATGCGTAGGTTGTCTTCAAGAACGTACCAAGTTCCGTCTTTAGCTTGGACGAGGTCAATGCCTGAAATATGAGAGTAAATTCCGTTCGGCGGAACAAAGTTGTCACACGCCGGCAGGAAGCCGCTTGACGAAAAAGCGAAGTCTTCCGGAATCACGCCGTCAGCGACAATTCGCTTTTCCGTGTAGATGTCTCTCAAGAAGGCGTTGAGCGCATCGACACGCTGAATCAAGCCGGCTTCAATTTCAGCGAACTCATCCGCAGGAATAATTCGAGGAAGCGAATCGTAGGGAAACAGCTGCTCATGAAACTCGCCGTTTTTATAGATACCGAACTTCACGCCAAAGCGCGCAAGAAGCCCGTTTATAGCGGCGGTATTGGATATCAGAGAATCCATTATTTCTCCGTAAATTTCTGAGGTTGTTAGATATTCTTCAAAAATTATATGAGAGAGGAGAAGGCCGACACCCTTTAATTTGCAGAAATTTCAGTTGGAAGGAAATGAGGAAGGGTAATTACCAAGGAGGATTGTATTAATCCACATCTAACTTGAGGACAGATCTAATCTAAAAACGCCAAACCGGCTGTTGACGTGTTCACATCAATGCAACCGGCTTTTTAAACAAAAATGATTTCAAGCTGCTTTGTGTAGAAAGTGTTAGGCGGCTTCTTTATCTTTAGCTTTTTTCAGATTGTTCATTGCATAGGCAGCGCTGTTAACGATTTTTACTTCGCCGTTTTCTACGATAAACGTCACATTAGAGCGATGACCGTTTTCGATGCCTAAAATTTTCAAAATATGCTTCGGCAGAGTGACCTGTCCGTCGACCCAAACGATCGAATCAGAAGAGAAATTCGCAGACATATTGATCCTCCTTTAATTTTCACCTGGCCGACAGAACATTTTGTTAATCCTTCGACCTAGGAAAATCACTAATTTCCTCAAATTTCTTACTTATGATTTTACCTGTTTTATGTGATGCTTTATGTGTAAACCCTAATCTGAGTAAAAAACGAACTCGTTTCTACGAAGAGAAGAAACAATTGATATCGAAGACTTGAAGAAAGAAAAAAGCAGCTTTTTGAAATTTATATTAGAATGCGACTTCTTGGCGGCCCGATGGTGAAATTGGTAGACACAAGGGACTTAAAATCCCTCGGCGCAAGCTGTACCGGTTCAAGTCCGGTTCGGGCCACCAAATCACCCTCTTCTCCTCATCATAATTTTCTTCCCTCACAATATTTGTTGGGGTCGCTCAACCGTTTGGTTCATCACAGGAATCATTGAACGTTGTTGGTCTATGCATTTTCCTGAAACTTTTGGGAAATGCGAACCATCTACAGCTCCCTGCACCATTTCAGAAAGACCACAGTCCAAACCTTTTTCCTAGCGAATTTAGGGGATTCTTCTCACTTTCCCAACAAAACCGTTACAACAGACAAAAATAAAACCTAATTTTCGAAACATTCGAAAATCTTCGGAAAGTAAGGCTAACGCGATAAAAAAGGAATTGCTTTGAAACCAAAGTAAATTCCTTCTAATGGCTTAACTGAATCTATGTCGGTTCGGTCAACACAAAAAGCCTCGAATAGAGGCTCCTTGTTAATCCGGATAAGGCCAAGAGGCCTCAGTAGCCGGATCTAATATTTAATCAAATTGATTTCAGCTCGCCCTAAGGCGATTTCGTTGTTGAAAGAATGTAACTAGATATTGCCACAACTATCAAAAACAGTCAAGCAATCACCCCAAATTTTCGAAAATAATGGCACTTTTTGTGCAGATCGACCATTTTCGAAAAACAGACCAGAAACCAACTGTCAAAAATCGTTTATTTTCAATCAGTTGGTTTCGGAGCTTCAATCGTACATTCTTTCAATAACAACTGAAACTTCATTGCTTTTGGCAGTAGCGAGTATTTGGATACGCTTCAATCGTACATTCTTTCAATAACAACTGAAACATTATCACGCTATTCTGTTCAACTTACCTCCTCTCGGCTTCAATCGTACATTCTTTCAATAACAACTGAAACTACGATTGCGTTGGTGGCCACTGACAGACGATATCGCTTCAATCGTACATTCTTTCAATAACAACTGAAACCCAATGCTCCATTAGGAATGCCAGCACTAATGCTAGCTTCAATCGTACATTCTTTCAATAACAACTGAAACAGTATTTTCTTAGTCACATAGCGGGCAACATAAGGCTTCAATCGTACATTCTTTCAATAACAACTGAAACTCAACTCCTTTTGAGTCTTAGCAGAATTGC
>OBAF01001949.1_pt1 | contig 10870 bp, 8 predicted proteins | sample 1517851 | NCBI WGS metagenome assembly OBAF01 (sample SAMN04571706, study PRJEB22368) | human gut metagenome | biome: human gut; material: stool | host: Homo sapiens | place: Luxembourg | collected 2012-10-19 | reverse complement strand
CTCCTGAATCTCCTTTCTTGTCTATTTCGTAAGGATCGATATGGATGAAAGAGGATGCGGGAAGTGAAGGCAACAGTTCTATTGTGCCTTTCAGGGAGTCGGTATGATGTATTTCTACGGATGTACTTAATCCGATTTGTTTGGCATAAATGTCTACATTCTCCAGCGCACTCTTTTCTAAATCGAAGAATACGAACCTTTTTGCTTGCTTTCCTAATACATTCATTGCCAGGGCAGGAGAACCCAGATAATTTCCTTTTGCCATTTCTGTACTTTCCAGTTGGTAATAAATGGAATCTTTTAGAGATTTGTCATCATCTGCTTTCTCCAGGAAATGATAGATACCATATTGCTGCTCCGGAGTTTGCGTCATGGAGTAGATGGCACATGCGGAATTGGTTTCTACATATACTTGTGGGGCTTCATTTCTAAGAACTTCACAGAGTATCAGATGTTTCAGTACATCGGGTTGTTTTGCGAAATGAGTGTAAGTTGCCATGTGGGTACATCTTAATATTTATAGAATATAAAAGAACTGCAACCGCTATCCTTTTTAGGCATTCATTAATTCATGGATTTCATGAATATGCAGGTGTAAATGACTTAGATAACCTTCTATCATGTCTTGTAGCGTAACCTTTGTTCCTTCAAAATCACACCAGTAGCTATCCAGTTTTGTCTGGTCTACAGATTTTATAACCTGAATGATATGCAGGTTAAAAAACTTCCATAGTTGAATCAGGTTGTTCCAATCTTCATTTTGGTAATCTTGTAATGCTATCCACAGATCATTATCCTGACGGTAATCGGGAAAGAAAAGCAAATCTTTACTGTATTGCAATCTGACCATGCGTTGGTGATTGTTTGATGCCGAATCAATCAAATGTCCGAGAATCTGTTTGATGGTACGATTTTGTTTATTACGTTTCAACGTGATCGTATCATTTTGTAGCCCGGTTAGTATTTTCTCTTCAGTTTCTATCACATGATAGATTCCTTCTGTTATTTTGGAAAAATCGACGTTTGACATACCATTCTTTTCCTTTAGGTGTTTATAGCAAAATTGCTAATGGTACAAATATAGATAAATGTGTCGATATTTATAAATTAAACGGAACTTTTCAATTCTAATTTTATCCCTCTTTCTTAAACCACCTGTAAAACCATTTACCGACCTTTTCGTAATGTCGGGTTTCGGTATCAGTATATAGCTTAGAGAAGAAAGACGTATCCAATGGCTCTCCCGACTGATTGGGATACAACACGATAAAGCTATTGTTGGAGAAATATTTCCCGAGCTGTCTCGGTAACTTCTCAAAAGAACTGTCATACGAAAGAGTTCCTGGTCGTGCACTGATAATAACCAATAAATGATCGTAACTTACCTGTCCTGTCAATACCAGCAGGTCATTCCAGTCTTCTAAGAGAGAGAAATCGGTAAGCGTCTGTTTATGCCTTTTCTTTATCCACGCTTGTAGGCGGATGGTAGTCTTTTCATTGGCAAAGAAGTGTACGCGGCATCCAAGAGTGCTCCCCATGCGACAAAAGTGCTCCATCCAATGAGGAAAACCGGATTCATATTCGGCTTTAGGAGGGACGGCAACGACAATCCGTTTGATTGTATAGACCGGTATCAGAAATTTAGAGATAATTATTTCACAGTTTAATCCGTTCAATAAGTGTTCGGCAAGTATTCCAAAGTATGAATCTGTGATGTTTTTCTTGCGGTGCAGGCCGGTGATAATACTCGTAATCTCATTCTCCTTGACTGAATGGATAATACCGGAAGCTATATTCAAATCATACCGGGTGACCTTTTTGAGTGGTACATTTGCTTCCGTTGCTGTCATTTCGGCTTTTTCCAGATAATGTTTGCTTCGAATTCGTAGATTATCAGAGTTATTATCGTCGTTGATAACATTTAATGCCAGGAGATTGTCTTTCAATTTGGGGTCACGTATGACTAGAGAAAGATTCACCATGTCCTCGATAGTGTCCGGGTTGGCTATGGATATTAAAATCTTCTCTGTTTCTTTCGACGATTCATTTTCAGGTTGTGAATCATCCATTGCCATTTTTCTGGCTGCCCGTTCGGTAATCAGTGAACTCACTACGCAAGTAACCAGGATAAGCAAGACTGTTCCGTTTAGTACATCATCATTCAATAACCGTTCGCCGGTGGGCAGAATAATGTTGTATCCAACTAACACAGCCGCCAATGTGGCTGCCGCCTGTGCATTACTCAAACCATACATCAGATTTCGTTCAAGAACAGACATCTTATATATCTTTTGAGTGAGCCAGCAAGCAATCCATTTGCCTGTCAGCGCCATGGTTATCATCACGGCGGCAACTTTTAAGGCATCCCCCTCTCCGAAAATAACACGTAAGTTGATTAACATTCCCACTCCGATAAGGAAATAAGGAATAAAAAGTGCATTACCAACGAACTCTAAATGATCCATCAATGGAGAGACGTGGGGGATGAGCCGGTTAAGTACCAATCCTGCGAGGAAAGCTCCCAAGATACCTTCCATACCAACAAGCTCCATCAACCCTGCTCCTAAAAAGACCATCGCAAGCACGAAAATAAATTGCATCACGTTGTCATTGTACCGGTGAAAGAACCAACGACCGATGCGCGGAAAGAAATAAATAATTAGTGCCCCTAGAAAGATTACTTTTACCACCAGCCAAATCCAAAACAATCCTCCGGTTTCTCCTTTGAACAATCCGCCTATAACAGCCAGTACCAGCAGCGTGAGTGTATCCGTTACGGCCGTTCCTCCTACGGCAATACTTACGCTACGATGGCGTGATATGCCGAAGCGGGTGACGATGGGGTAGGCCACGAGCGTATGGGAGGCATACATGCTGGCTAATAATACAGAGGTGATTACACCATATTTCAGATAAGATACATTTGCCACGAATCCAATCCCGATAGGAACGATAAAAGCCAGTAATCCCAGTACCAATGCTTTGTTTCGCGTTTCTTTGAAATCTCCCATATTCATTTCCAGACCAGCCAGGAACATGATGTAATAGAGTCCGACTTTCCCGAATAACTGAAAGCTGCTGTCTCGTGCCAGGATATTAAATCCATGTTCGCCAATAGCCAGTCCTGCCAGGATCATACCGATAATATGAGGGATGCGCAGTTTATTCAATAATATCGGAGCAAACAATATAATTAGGAGTACAAGGAGAAATATCCATGTAGGGTCGGTGATAGGGAATGTTAAATCAAGGTCAATCCAATCCATAATTTGACGAGTTCGTGATATTTGTTCCGCAAAATAACCTAAAAAAATGCTTCTAAAAAAGCATTAGTTAATAAAATTAGTCATTTATTTTTTCTCCAGATTCATGATTGCCGGAATGAAGAATGCAAGTGTTCCTGGGACATACGTTTTTAAATATACGATGATTTTATCCGTGTGTGCGTTTTGGGGTGTATAGTGATTTTATCCGGCTCTACTTTTAGCAATAATAGTAGTGCCGGATATGTCTATTTTTCGAATCCTAAATCATGTTCTTGTATTCCTCTTGTTTTTTCTTGGGTAACTTCTTTATAACTTCTTCTACCGAGTGGCTAATCAACTCCTTTATGAGTTTATCGGGAACATCTCCTTCCAAGTAAACGGTTATCCAATGTTTCTTATCCGAAAAAGGTCCCCAAAAAATGTCTTCGTATTGTTCTATGAGCTCTTCTGATTTATCAGGATTACATTTCATATCCGCCCAGAATCTTCCGTTTTTAGGACGTAATGTAGCAAAAGTGAACATTTTATCCATAACCTTGAAAACCAAAGTATGTTCATCAAACGGCATACATTCTGTTGCTCCTTTGACTGACAGACAATATTCTCTATAATCTTCGATATTCATGACTTCTCTCTTTTGATTCATTCAAAACACAAATATATCACTTTCTGTTCGCTTTTGAAAAATATGTTTCTATCTCAAAGTACCCGTTTCAATTTCGCCCTTATCCGGCTTAAACTTACCGGAGTTATTCCCAGATAAGAAGCAAGACATTCCAATGGTATTCTCTGTAATAGCTCCGGATTATTTTGTATCAGCTTCATATACCGTTCGGACGCGGTGGTGAATAAGAGAGAAATAAGTCTTTCCTCTGTTTGCAGGAACTCTGATTCGGCAAACTTGCGCCCCCAGTTGGCAATATGGATATCTTCCTTGAATAATTCGTGTAAGTCTTTGCGCTTTAATAGATACAACACCGAGTTTTCCATCAGTTCCATTGACTCATACCCCTGTTGATTATTTACATAGCTTTTCAATGAGACAATGGTTGACCCTTCTTTCCCAATCCAGAACGTTACCTCTTTTCCGTCTACGGGAATGTAAGCTCTGGCAATCCCTTTCTCGATGAAAAAGATATTCGTTTCAGTCTTGCCAGCCTCCAATATATGATAACCTTTGGGATATGTGACTTTTGACAGATGTTTGACCACCTTATCTGCTGAAGCCTCCGGCATCCGATATATCCTGTTTATAATCTCGTGTATATCCATATCGCATTGAATCATTATTCTGCAAAAATACAAAAAGTTATATTAGGAAAAGAAGAATTGATGATACTCTTACACTGTCATTTCTTATCAAATGTAAAGTGAAAGCTCCGGGCATCTTGTTAATTTTGCAGTCTAATATTAAAAATAGAAGGATATGAATTGGATTATATTGATTATTGCCGGACTGTTTGAGGTTGGTTTTACCTTTTGTCTAGGCAAGATTAAAGGAGCGACAGGCACCGATTTTTATTTGTGGGGAGCGGGATTTGTAATCTCTGTAACCTTAAGCATGTTCCTGCTGGCAAAGGCTGCGCAAACATTGCCTATCGGCACTGCGTATCCTGTTTGGACAGGGATAGGAGCGGTGGGGACTGTATTGATCGGTATCCTGTTCTTTCATGAACCGGCAACTTTGGGTCGTTTGTTTTTTATGACGACTCTGATTATTTCAATCGTAGGGTTGAAACTGATATAATCAGACGAATAGGATTTAGTTTTAATAGATAGAAAAGTGTGATAAGGACTTTTTCAGTGTAAGTCATATATTGTTGAAAAGATTCCATCCGGTATAATATTGGGGAAGTTTGGAACTGATGAGGCCGATTATGTAATATATGCTTTCGTAATTCTGCGATTATTAGGCATTTATAAGAAGTCGTTTTGATGGGAAAAAGTTTGGTTTCTAAAATAAATGTATATATTTGCAGAATGTGGGACGCATCTCGTCCGGATTCGAAACTAAACTAAAATTCTATTTACTGTTATCTATTAAACATGAAATCCACTGATTCTGAACCTCAAGAGGGCGGTATGGAACTGGAACAGTACCGTACCAGCCTCGAACAGATGGTTGAAGAGAAATCTAAAGACTTGATCGCTATTCAGGAAAATCTCGAAGCAACCAACCGGCGGCAGGCATTATTTATCAAGGTACTGCAAATTCTGCAATTGGAACCGGATATACCTACTGCTATGAATATGGCACTGGCCGAAATTGGCCGTTATACTGGTGTCGACCGTTTGGCGACATGGGAAAACCACCTCGACGGAGTTACGTATGGCTGCACCAACGAATGGTGCAACGACGGTATAGAACCCGCTATCGATTACTTGCGGAGTATGACCATTGAAGCGGGAAAACCTTGGTTCGACATGCTGGAAGAAAACCATATCATTTGTACGTCCGATATTTATTCGCTCGATCCTTTTATTACTCAAATGCTCGAAGTGCAAGGCGTAAAAGCCATCGCTGTCTTTCCCCTGTCACAATTGGGAGTACATTTCGGCTTTCTTTCGTTCAACTTTTGTTGGAACAAACAATGGGATGAAAAAGATGTGGAACTGATGAGCCAGATATCGCAAATCGTATCTACTGCTACCAAACGCTGGCAAGTTGAAACATCGTTGCAACAGTCACAGCGAACCATGCAAAAGGTATTGGATAATATCAATGCCAATATTTTTGTGAGTGATTACGATACGTTGAAAGTGATTTTTGCCAATAAGCCTTTCAGAAAAGAAGCCGGGGAAGTCCCGGCAAATGCGGAATGTTGGAGAATGTTGAATGCAGGTCTGGAAAATGGGTGTAAACACTGCCCGAAGCCGAAGTTGCTCGATGCTAACCGTAAGTTTACAGGCGTTCATTTTTGGGAAGACTATAATCCGGTCACCAAACGTTGGTATACCATCCAGAGCATGGCAATAAAATGGCTCGACGGACGTTGGGCAATCATGGAACTGGCTACCGATATCACCACCCGCAAACAGGTGGAACTGGAGCTGATTCAAGCTAAAGAAAAAGCGGAAGAATCGGACAGGCTCAAATCAGCATTCCTTGCCAATATGAGCCATGAGATACGTACTCCTTTGAATGCCATCGTCGGTTTTTCCAGTCTGCTTGCCGAAACCGATGAGGCGGAGCTACGTCATGTATATATGTCTTTAGTGCAGGAGAACAATGAGCTGTTGCTCAACCTTATTTCCGACATTCTGGACATTTCCAAAATCGAAGCCGGTATGATAGATCTTGTTATGGGACGAGTGGATGTACCACAACTTTGCCGGGAAGTGATTGCTACCTTCTCACATAAAAAACGTGACAGTGCGGTCGAACTGCGGTTTGATGAAAATTCACCGCAGATTGTGATTGATGCTGATAAAAACCGAATCGTGCAAGTACTCTCTAATTTTCTGACTAATGCCTTGAAGTTTACCACTAAAGGCTCAATCACACTTTCCTATTTATTGGAAGATGAGAGTCAGGTACGTTTTTGTGTAACGGATACGGGCAAAGGGATTCCCGACGAACAAAAACATGAAATTTTTAATCGTTTTGTAAAATTGGACTCATTTGTACAAGGTGCCGGATTGGGATTATCCATCTGTCAAAGCCTGGTCAAAAGGATGGGCGGAAAGATTGGAGTCGAATCCCGTGAGGGGGAAGGGTCGTGCTTCTGGTTCACTCATCCGTATGTTCCCGGTGCTTAACCAAAAAAAAGAGATTGCATATTGAAGCAAACTACGTATATTGTTCCGCAAAGTACGGGACGAACAAAAAACAATAGTTTTCTTGAGAGATATATCTGCAAACTAAAATAACCCATATTTTGTTGTCTTTATACAGTATTGAGTTTTTAGCAAATAAATATATAAATAATGATGAAGATGACAAAGAACTTATTGTTAGGGGTTGTTGCCGTATGTGGCAGCACTTTTCAGGCTGTAGCTTGTACGGGAATCTCGCTGACATCCCGTGACGGCAGTTATGTGCAAGCCCGTACGATTGAATGGGCGCGCGGTGTGTTGCAAAGCGAGTATGTGATTATTCCACGTGGTCAACAGCTCACGTCATTCACTCCTACAGGTGTCAATGGACTAACGTTTACGGCAAAATATGGAGTGGTTGGTCTGGCTGTTGTACAAAAAGAATTTATTGCCGAAGGAATCAATGAGGCCGGACTTTCGGCCGGACTATTTTTCTTTCCTCATTATGGGGGATATGAAACGTATGATGCTGCACAGAACCAGCGGACACTGGCAGACCTTCAAGTGACGGAGTGGCTGTTGTCGCAGTTTTCCACTATCGACGAGGTGAAGGCAGCCCTTTCTTCTGTACGTGTTGTAGGATTGGAAAAGACAGCGGTAGTACATTGGCGTATCGGTGAACCGTCGGGGCGTCAGGTTGTGTTGGAAATTGTAGGTGGTGTGCCGCATTTTTATGAGAATGAAGTAGGAGTATTGACGAATGCCCCCGGTTTTGAATGGCAACTTACAAATTTGAACAATTACGTCAATCTTCATCCGGGTGACGCTTCCGTGCAAAAATTGAGCGGTATTACGTTGCAACCTACTGGTGGCAACTCCGGTTTTCTCGGCATTCCGGGTGATGCCACGCCTCCTTCGCGGTTTGTGCGTGCGGCCTTTTACCGGGGGACAGCTCCGCAACGTGCCACAGGCTTTGATACCGTGCAGCAATGTTTCCACTTGCTTAATAATTTTGATATTCCTATTGGTATAGAACATTCACAGGGTGATATTCCGGATATTCCCAGTGCTACGCAATGGACCTCAGCTATCGACCTCACGAACCGGAAGGTTTATTATAAAACAGCTTATAACAATTCGATACGTTGCATTGACTTAAAAGCTATTGATTTCTCAAAGGTAAAATATCAATCACAACCGTTGGATAAGATACAGGAGCAGCCGGTTGAAATGGTTAAGATTCCCCGGTAAAATATGGAACGGTATGGAGGTGCTCTTGTATAATAGTTGCTCGCATTAAGAATGCTCTCAAATAAATGTTGGTGACGTTTTACCCTCACACCCTCACCCTTTGTGCTCAATCCATTTATTCATCGGGGTTACAGGCGTGAGGGTAAAGGTGAGAGTAGGTGAGGGTAACTTTTTACTCTCACTCTGTCTCGTCCTGATTTGAGTTGACCAATCTTATTCCGTTTTCACACTAACTTCTTTATTCTTACCATAATATCCACTTCCCGGCACATAAATCGGCTGCATGGCTCCACCCATATTTTTCAATTTACCCTCGTCGCGCAGACGTCGGATATGTCGCATGGCTGTACTTCTTGCCATTCCGCAAAGATATTGGAAGTCGTGTCTCCGCATAAATGGATGAGTACGGAAGTACTTAGTCAGTTGCAGGTCAATTTCCTCGTTCGTCAGTTGGGTGAAATCCAGTCCACCTTTGAGGTTTTTCACTTTAAGAACGCCGAATTCGTTTTTCAATGTCTGGTCGGCACGAAACTGAATGGCCTTTAGCTTCACTTTGGTCACTTTCCGTTTTGTGTCTACCGTTACAGGTTCCGTGGTCGTCAGGCAGGGATGGAAATAACCGATGCCGTCCAGATGAACTTGGCGTCCTTCCGCCAATTCCTGTCCCATGATGTGTGAAAGCGCATCAAGTACGGCTGTGACGTCTGTTTCTGTCAGTGAACAACGTTCTTGAATACGTCGGCGCAGTACGTCGGTCCCTGTGGAACCGTTGTATTTGATGCGCGGATGCAGGGTGTTTCCGTTTTCTCCCTGCTGTTTGTTTGAAGGCTTCGGGTCTTCATACCAATCGAATAATATTGCCATAGCTCTATATTTGTTTTAAATGAACTCTTCTTGTTATGTATTCTCTTAGATAGTAATACATTAATGCTTAATGTTTCTTTTGTTAAACTCTAATGATTTGCAAGGGCTCACCCATGTGAATAAGGCTGTTTACGTCTGTAGACGTTTTTATTTACAATTGATAGCCTGTTTGTTCACACGGGTGAGCCCTTGACAACTACTAAGCAAAGATACATAAATAATAAGGCAAATGCAAATAATATGCAGGTATTTATCGGATAAAATGCTTGTTTACCGGAAGATAAAAGCGTATCTTTACAGGAATTAAATAGGTAGATGTAATTGTAGAAAAAATAGACAAAAATAGGATGAAAATTACTTTAATCAGACAAGACAACGGGAGCGGAAAAGAGACTCTTAGCGTTTGTGAGGCAGGCACATTATTCGACAAAATGAAAACGGAAACAAAGGCGGGGCATATCACGGCTTTGCGGGGAATCATACCATTGCTGGAAGGTACGCATGCCCGATACGAACATATTGATAAATTGCCATACATCTATTCTGCTGTGGAATATACCCGTACCAAAGAGGGCGAACGGAAGATGAAGCAGTATAACGGATTGGTACAGTTGGAAGTGAGTAGGCTGGCGAGCGGCTCGGAAGTGGAATTTGTGAAGCGACAAGCGGCGCTTTTGCCACAGACTTTTGCTACTTTTGGTGGTTCGAGCGGGCGTAGTGTGAAGATATGGGTGCGCTTCGCTTTGCCGGATGACGGAGGATTGCCGACCAAGGAAGCGGAGGCGGAATTATTTCATGTTCATGCTTATTGGCTGGCTGTGAAATGTTATCAGCCGATGTTGCCTTTCGATATTGACTTGAAAGAACCGGTTTTGGCACAGAGATGCCGTATGACGCTGGACGAATCTCCTTATTATAATCCGGATGCGGTGCCGTTCTGCTTGGAACAACCGCTTATGATGCCGGGAGAAGAGACTTTCCGTCAGCGGAAACTGGGAGAGAAAAATCCGTTATTACGGTTGCAGCCGGGATATGAGTCGGCGCAAACATTCACGAAGATTTATGAAGCGGCCTTGAACAGGGCACTTCAGGAAATGGAGGATTGGAAACGTGGGGACGACTTGCAGCCTTTATTGGTTCGCCTTGCCGAGCATTGTTTCAAAGCGGGGCTTCCCGAAGAGGAAGCGATACGGCAGACGATGATTCATTATTATCGCGAAGAAGAAGAGCAGGTGATCCGTTCGATATTGCATAATCTTTATCAGGAATGTAAGGGATTCGGCAAGAAAAGCAGTATCAGTAAAGAGCAGGAGACGGCTTTTCTGTTGGAAGAGTTTATGAAACGTCGGTATGAATTCCGTTACAATACGGTGCAGGACGATTTGGAATATCGGCAGCGCGATTCTGTTCACTTTTGCTTTAAGCCGGTGGATAAACGGGTGCGCAACAGTATTGCGATCAATGCTTTGAAGGAAGGCATCAGTGCGTGGGACCGTGATGTGGATCGTTTTCTGAATTCGGAATGTGTTCCTTTGTACAATCCTGTCGAAGAATATCTTTATGAGGCAGGGCGTTGGGATGGAAAGGAGCGTATTCGTGCATTGGCCGGTTTGGTTCCTTGTGATAATCCGTATTGGCAGGAATTGTTTTACCGTTGGTTCCTTAGTATGGTGGCGCATTGGAGGGGAGTTGACCGGCAGCATGGTAATAGTACTTCGCCTTTGCTGGTCGGT
>OBAF01001948.1_pt1 | contig 10870 bp, 9 predicted proteins | sample 1517851 | NCBI WGS metagenome assembly OBAF01 (sample SAMN04571706, study PRJEB22368) | human gut metagenome | biome: human gut; material: stool | host: Homo sapiens | place: Luxembourg | collected 2012-10-19 | reverse complement strand
ACATTCGTCATGGTGCGATGGAAGGGACTCGAACCCCCGGCCTACTGATTCGTAGCGCAAGTCAGGGGTAATTCCTCCATTATGCCGCCTGCCGTAAAACATAAAATTTTATCGATAATAAGTAATTTATCCGAATTCATGTTTCACGTCCACTGGTAAATTTTGCACCTGTTGTCAACCATTGTACAGGGTGAAACCGTGCAGATTCCGTGCAGAAACCGTGCAGGACAATTTTAGAAACTCGGAAGCAATTCACACACAAATGACTTGACGGCATTGTTTTGGGTGGCCATCCTCTTATTTTAGTACTTGCTGCATCACAAGCCGATTGGAAAGCATCTGATCTTATTCTCAGGAAAACCCATCGTTTTATGTTAGAAAAAAGCAACACGACACGATATGGTCTGTACTGCCTTGTAGTGGTATCCTTTTGCCAACACCAAAACAACATAAAACGAAAGGAAAATAAATTATGAAACGTCTTTTTACTCTGATTACTTCTATTGTTCTGGCCACCAGTCTGCTGGCTGTCCCCTGCTTTGCCGCTGAACCTGAAGACTTGCCCACGCCTCAGACTGGCGTGACCGAAACAGAACAGCCCGAAGACCCGGACGAATCGGGTATGCAGTTATATGACGCGTTTCCGGGGGGCGGTGAAGCTCTTTAAGTTTCAAATTCCATGCCCAGATATTCTTTTGCTTCCTTTTTGGTAATTTCCAATCCTTCCTGGTATTCGATGACCTGGCACAGATAATAGCATTTACGATAGAGATCCGCGCTTTTTTTGTCATCTCCCATGAAATGAGCGCATTCAGCTTGGATTTCAAGACAATGTGGTAAATATTGATAGTGCCCATATTTGAGGCAAGCCTTCCTGCCTTCTTCTGCACATTCTGCGCTATCCTCGTAGCGACCGCACAAATCCAGAACACGGGCATAATTAAAATAAACCATCGGTAAGATACCAACCGAAGTGATTGTTTCTTCAAAATGCTTTCGGACATATTTCAGCAGCTGGTAATAGATATCAGCTGCTTTTTTATTTTGTCCATCATCGGAGTATGCAATTCCAATTTGATTGATGATCTTGATTTCGTCTGTCGAATAAAATAACCTCTCAATCTCATCCAAATTAAAGCGGGGAACCGTCAGCCGAATTGCTTGCATCAACAGGTCAATCTGTTCTTGTGGTGTATATCGTTGATCCAAACGCCCCAACAACACCTTAGAGCGTAAGATAAACTGCTGCGCGATTTGATCGTCATGGTCTGCAATCTGCTCAAATTTTTTTAAGGTTTCAAAGCCTTCCTCCACGCGATGATTAGCATTGCATGCAACAATCTCCTTTTGAAGGGCTTCCATTTCCAGCTCATTTTTACTCAACAGTGCAAAATAGCGGTCATCCGGCAGGCCCAGCCGCTGCAAAAGGGCATTGATCCGATTGCGGCTGGGAGTCTGTTTGCCATTTTCCAGTCGGGAAAGGGTCATCGGTTCACAGATTCCATCGCAAAGCTGCTCCTGGGTCAGGCCCAGATCCAGCCGCCGCTGTTTGATATATTCTCCAAGAAAAACATTTTTCATTGAAACCACCCCAGATTGAATAAAGAGTTCTTATAATTATAAAGGATATCAAGCTAATTTTCCAGTCGTTGATAGCTGGAAATCAAAAAGGAATAAGTTCATTGGAATCCAACTTATCGTTTTGTGTTATTTGAAAGTAACTTGGTACGATATGTTCAGAAGTGCGTCGTGCTGCTACAATATAGTCACAGCGATGAACCAAACATCCAGAGCTGAAAAAAGAAAGGAGAAACAGAAAATGTATACCGTAACTTTTTCCAATGAAGAGCTGGAAGAGATGAAGGCAAACGACGCGGTTGTTATCGTTAGCTGCGATGATGACAACGGGCACCGCCTCTACTGATCAGTGACGGTTTCCCAAGGAGCAAATGTTTGCTTCTTGGGATTTTTCTGTATAATGGAACCATGTTTTATGAATTGAAAAACGGAACGCTTGTGGAAACCAAAGACGCACAGGGGAATTTTGATCTGACACAGGTCCTTGGAAATAAATATTTAGAAGATGTTGATTCCGAAAAATGTGTTATTGTTGATACGTACAGCAATAGATGTTTCCTCATCTCAAAAGATCTCCTCCACCATGGTGTGAGCGAAGAAGTATACCACAAAATGCTGGATAGCGATGAAACCGACTCAAACAAGTCAAGCGAAGAAGTCACTTTCATCTTAACAATTACGTATAAATGCAACATGCACTGTACTTACTGCTATCAGCAAAACGATAAAACCTTGGAAAAGAAACTTATCAGTGATGAAACTCTGGATAAAATTTTAAGTATCATTGCACAGTATATGGAAGCAAATCCGAACAAGACCGTTCGACTGGGTTTATTTGGTGGCGAACCCTTGCTGATCGAGAATGAGAAAGTAATTGATAAAATTCTCCAATTTTGCAAAGAGCACAAAACCACTGTTCATATCACCACAAACGGAAGTTTCCTTTCGTATTATTTGAAGAAATTTATCATCAATCGTCGCTTCATCAGCGGTATTTATCCCACAATCGACAGTATGGCGTTAAATTATATGACGCGATACGATCTTGATCCGAGCCGGAACAATACAAATGAAACTTTCAAACTCCTGTGCTGTATTAAGACACTTCTGCATTACGGCATCCATGTGGACTTAGGAACCAATATCGATAGGCACAATCATAAAGAAATCTGGAATACACTGGATGACTTGAAGAAGTTACAGCTTTTGCAGGATAAAAACTTTGCGTGGACTATTGGTCGAGTAGATGATCGTTTGTATGAAACAAATTTCCCTGACATCATGATGGAAAGTGAGATTCTCGCTGAGCTTCAAAGCAAGCCTCTCCCGGACAATGTTCACGCGGCATTTTTAAAGACCTGCTATAACTTTGCCGACAAAATGGGCCTAAAGTTGAATTTGCGGGAGCATAAACAAACACATAGTTATTGTTGGAGCACTTCGTCATCCAGTAATGTTTTTTATGTTGATATGAATCTGAAAACATATCGTTGTACTTGCACAGTTGGTAGATCTAGGTACAGCCTTTTTGATTTTTCCTATGAAAATTTAACAAATTATCGGCCCGTCGCTGTAACCTGCAATTCTTATGCGGAGTGTAAGGATTGTAAAATCGGTGGCTTCTGCGGTGGCGGATGTCAGCTGTCCCACCAAATCGATTTCAAAAAGTGCTGTACATATGAAGAAGAAGTTTTTTCTCACTTCATGAAAACACTGTTTATTCCTTATATTAAATCCAAATATAACGAGGTGAATCAAAATGAACGCAAAGCTGAAAACAGATGCACTTGACCTTACCTCTCTGCTCAATGGGCTGGTGTTTTTCTCCCCAGTCTCTCTACTGGTACGAACCACTGCAGGAATCTCTCTCAGCCAATTCTTCATTTTGCAAGCAATTATGGCTACTATGGTCCTCCTCACAGAGATTCCTCTCGGAAAGCTGACCGATCGCATTGGCTATAAATCCACGTTGGTACTATACCAGATCGCGCTGCTCATTTCGAGAACCTGCCTCTTGCTGGCTCATGTAAGCTGCAATTATAGTCTGTTTATTTTACAGGCTATCCTCGAAGGCACAGCGGCTTCCTTTTCTTCTGGGACGCAGAGCGGCTATATTTATATTATGTTTTCAAAGGAACATTACGCTGAAAAATCTGCACATGTCGCCAATTATGGAACTGTCGGATTTTTTGCCAGTACCCTAGCTTATGCGGTCCTGTACACGCTGATTGGCATCAAGGGTCTGCTTCTGGCAACGATTGCCGCAAACCTTGTTGCTGTCTTTACCTCTTTAAAAATCCCCAAGGAAACAGTGCAGCCCAGAAGTGAAACGCGCCAAAAGAAAAACATTCCCTATCCGCAGTTGTTTCAGCAGAAAAAGATATGGATGCTTCTAATGATTTTGGCAGCTTTGAACATTGGCCGCATTCTGATCAATTTCTTCTATGCGGAGAAGCTGCAGTTGTGCGGGATCAATGAAACCTGGCTCGCCGCAATTATTATGGGTTATTCTGCAATTCAGTTGCTGTCCGAACGGATTCTCGCCCGTACCAAGCCTGAACACTATAATCAAATGATGGCACTGTTTTTCATTCTGAGTGGAATAGCCCTTGGTGTGTTGGGCTTGGTCAATGTGCCGGTTTGGACTATCCTATTTATGCTGATCCTTCCGCTTTTTTTGGATATTCCATCCTATCTGCTGGGAGAAGTCCAAAACAGCATTGTAGATGCTGCCGGCAGGGAAGACAATCGCGCCGAGCTGCTTTCCGTCTTCAACATGGGCGTCAATGTTACTGAAATTTTTTATCTGTTTGGCTCATCACTACTGGTGAGCGCCGGGTCAACGGCTTGTTTTGTCATCCTCGGTGCTTTTATGACCGTAGTTGGAATTGGCATCTGTCTTTCTGTGAAGAGCGCATGGTTGCTTTCACTTCAAGAAAAAAAGAACGGCAACTAATTTTAGTCTACAATATCAAGAGGGCTTATATATGATGTCTGGATACATCTCCGATTGCCTAGGAGAAAATTTCAGTTGTATTCAACCCAAGCCAATATTACCTCAAAAATTCAATTGGGATGTCTTCATGGCCACACTGATTCCTACTGAAGGGTGTAATTTTCAGTGTTCATACTGCCACAAAAACCACCCGGCAGCCAGTATGACCCGTGACACACTGGATCAGATCGAAGAGTATATCACTGCGCAGGCCCCACGGCATAAGCAGGTTGTGCTTGCATGGCTTGGAGGCGAACCGATCCTTTGCAAAGACACTGTATTGGAAGTCTCTGAAATGATTCAGAACTTGCAGAAACAGCATGGCTTTCAGTATACTGCCAAGATGACCACCAATGGTTATCTGCTGGACGAAAAGCTGTTCCGTCAGTTTTGTCAGGCAGGAATTACCAGCTACCAAATTACACTTGATGGTTGGAACCATGACAAGACTCGGCCCCATGTATCTGGCAAAGGAACCCTGCGGACCATCATTGACAATCTGGTCGCTCTTTCCAAGTTGCCCCCGGAAGAGTACTCCTTCCATATCACGCTACGCCGTAATCTTCTGGCCGGCGATGAGGACTACAGTTGGTACGATTACCTTTACCGTTTGTTTGGACAGGATAAACGCTTCGATGTACTTGTTTGTGCAGTTGGTGACTGGGGCGGCAAAGGCTCCCACGATCTGTCACCCCTTCACCAGGATACTCAAGAGGTGTTGGTTGCGAAGCATATTGCATATCTGGATAAAATCGGGATGCTGCGTTATAATCAAATGTACTGTGTCTCCCGTCCAAATCGTCTTGTATTCTGGCCCGACGGGAAAATTGGAAAATGTACTGCGGCTCTTAACCGTCCTCAACCCCAGTTAGAATGAAGCCGTTCAAAAAAGACGGTATGATCGATCCAGAAGTTCAGCATCTTTAGATGTCTTCTGCCCTGAAACCTGATTGCTGTGGCAACCAGAATGTTTTGGTGATAAGCGCAAAGCTCAGTTCGATCATGTGTACGAGTTGACGCCCGCATCTGCTATTGCCTGAAGCCGGGAGGCAACGCGATAGCCGGAAGAATCCAAAGAAACCGCGCCGGGGTTTCGTGGCACACGACTTTGGTTACAAAGTCTAGTGTGTTATACCTTTGTGCAGCAGACGGCAGCTGGGGGGAGCTATCCCGCCTCGCTCCTCTGTACGAAAGGTGCCCCTGCGGGGCAGCAACAGCGACAAAGAAAGGCTGGCAGTTTGTGCCCAAAAGCATAGGCTGCCAGCCTTTTGCTGTCTGCGGAACAAAGGTATATAAAGCCCCGCCGCAGCGGATTCATTCGTTTTCTGCCCGGTCACCTTTGGCTTTTTCCCGGCTCTTGTGGACGTTGTACTGGTTCTTGCACTGGGGACTGCAAAAGGTGGTGTTGACATGACTGCCCAGAAATGCTTTCTGGCAGTTCTTACACAGTCGCAGTGGATGTTCCTCGTCCACCAGCATGAAGCTGAACATCATCTGGATACCCAGCAGCAGGGAGTGAAAATCCCAGTAAATGGTGGGCTTGTCCAGCAGCTCGATATGGTAGCTGGGGGCAATCCCACCGAACGCAGCCATGGCTTTTTGGTACAATTCCCGGGTGTCTTGATCTATTAGACGGTAGTCCTGGTAGTACAAGATAGAGGTGGTCAGCGTGAAAGCCCAGTCCTTGAACTGCTGGGCGACCCAGTCATAAGGCTCCGCATACTGCCGCTGGAAGCTCATAGTTTTTGCCATGGGTTCATCCATAAAGGTCATGGTCAGGGCAACCATCGTCCGGTCCCCGGAAACCTTCCAGGCGGATTCAATTCCCCGTTTCACCAAGTCCAGCTGGTCAAAGGGATAAAACAGAGCCAGATACCGGTCGGTGTCCATGGATTCCTCTTTCAGGAAATGATTCTTCGGCAGGTAAACCGCCTCATAGTCCATAAAGGCCGGCGTGGTGGGCAGAGCGGTCATCAGACCCAATAAACCATACCGGGTGACAAACTTCAACACTGCCCGCTCCACTTCCACCGCCGGGCTGCGGCTCATCATCAACATTCCAACATTCAGGGCGTCCAGCACGATGCCTGGAACCTCTTTAAGCGGGTTGTAAACCTCCGGCTTTGTGTCTTTGCCGGGGGTGATGTACCGTTTGCCGTCTTTTGCCGTTTTCAGCTCGTAGTGATCGTACCGCACCCAATGAGAACGGGATTGCTCAAACAAGTTCTTCATTCTGCATTTATTCCCCCTCAGCCGTCCCTGTCGCCAGGGGCGGTTTTCCTTTTCTGCGGTTCGTCTTATTTTCCCGCCGAATCACAACATCTTTGCCTTGTTCCTCTGCGAGGGCTGAATATTCCTCTATAAATTGGCGTTCCCGCAGGGTCAGACTTCTACCTCGCTCCCGTTTACTATGCAGGTAGTCAAACATCTGTCGCTGTAAATTTCTATGAATGGTTTTCCTTAGTTTTCGGATATTGCGGTCGGACTGCTCACGAGCTAAGGCAAGCTGGGTAGCACTCCATAGCCGCAGGGAGAGAAAGTACAGAACTTCCTTGTGATCCTCGCTCAGCTCCTCAATCATACGCGAGATAAATGGATCAGCGGTCAGCTGGTGCATCTGATAAGGGCAGTTAAATAGGATATCCAGAAAGTTTCCGGCCATCATCTGCCGGTACGCCGTGTCATTCATCCACCTGGGAATCAGTTTGGGTTCTGAAACAGCCTGATAATCCAGTGGCAAGTCTCCCCGAAGGTGTTCGTAATTCCGTTCCCGGCGCTCCCGGTTCTGGTCCAGCTTGTCCCACTCCTTTATCACCACAGAAAAGTCCGCCTCAGTCCGGGCGGCTTCCTCCAGACGCCGAACGGCTTCCGCCCGGATTTCCCGTTTCAGCCGCTTTTCACTGGTTAGCGAGGCTTCTTCCTCCTCGGTTTCTAGCTCTTCTTCGTCATGGAGGGGGTGCTCGTCATGCTCCAGGGCGATTTCCAACTCAATCTTACGTTCTGCCGCAGCGGCTCGTTCCAGCGCCTCATTCGTCAAACTGATGCTGGATTCATCATCCCATCTGTCATCCTGAAATCCTCTCGCATACCGATTTACCACGCCTCCACCTCACTCCAAAAAATTTTTTGAAAATTTTAAAAAATGGTTCCGTTTTGCACCCCGGATTTCTCCTATTAGTGAAAGGGTAGTTCCGAATCCGGTTACAACCCATAACCGGGTTACAGTTTATGGAACTTTTTTGATTATACATTGAAGGCCCTCTCAGGCTCAAGAAGAAAAAAGTCGAAAGGAGAAGTCAGGCTTTATTTTTTCGCGGAAGGAGGTATGGAACGAAACGTTACGCACCCAATTCACTCGTCATGGACTCAGATGTACCCCGAAACGAGGTACACCTCTATCCACGGCAAAGTACTGTATCCCTGCCCATAAGATGCCAGATTAGCGAGGTATAAATGAATCTTTTTAAAATCGTAAAGGAATCCGTCACTGTCAAGCAGACCGCAGCCTTGTACGGCCTGCCTGTCACTACTACTTGGATGACTCGCTGCCCTTTCCACGAGGATCATACCCCCAGCATGAAGCTGAATGACACCTATTATTACTGCTTCGGCTGCGGTGCCACCGGCGATGTCATTGACCTTACCGCCCAGTTGTTTGGTCTCAGCAGCTTCCAGGCAGCCCGGAAGCTGACCCAGGACTTCGGACTCAGCCCGGACAAGCCTCCATCGGGTGCAGTCGCTCTGCCCAAGCCAGCCGCTGCCTCTTCAGACACCCAGCAAGAGGAAATCTTCTACTGTCTCCGGGTCCTCCACGACTACCGCGACCTGCTGACCCGGTGGCAAACAGAGTTTGCTCCCCTCTCCCCGGAGGAACCGCTGGACGAGCATTTTGTAGAGGCTCTGCACATGATGGCCGTTGTGGACGACCTTATTGATTGCCTGGCCTTCGGGACTACCTCCAAGAAGGCAGCCGCTGCCAAGCGCCTGCTGGACGGTCAGCTTCTGCCGATGGTCGAATCCCGCCTCAATACCCTGGACAGAGAGGAGGCTGCATGAAAAACAAGAAATATTGGCCCAGCTCCAATGACCCGGTCTGGCTGGAAGAAGGCTACCGGATCAACGAATCTGTTTTCTGTGAGACCTTCATTTCGACCCACAAAATTGTTTTCTGCAATGGTTTCTTTTTCACCGAAGATGGCCGGGTAACAGATGAGATGCCTCTGCGGAGTACCATCTATGCGGAACTGAAGGACTACGCCAGCAACAACGTGGCCCGCAAGGTAGGCAGCATTCTGGACCTGCTGAAACTCTCCGCCCAGGTGGATGATTTCCCGCCAGTCACCAACTGTATCCACCTGGCCAATGGTACCTTGAACTTGAACGGCAGCTTTCGGGAAGGCAAGCCGGAAGTGATCCGCAACCGGCTGCCGGTCCGATACAACCCCAAAGCGGCCCAGCCTACCCACTGGCTGCGGTTCCTGTTTGATCTGCTCCACCCGGAAGATATTCCGACTGTCCAGGAGTTTATAGGTTACTGCCTCATTCCCAGCAACAAGGGCCAGCGGATGATGGTTATCAAGGGCCGGGGCGGCGAGGGCAAAAGTCAGATCGGCGTGGTGTTGTCCAAGCTGTTCGGCACTAATATGAAGGACGGCAGCATCGGCAAAATCTCTGAGAACCGTTTTGCCCGGGCCGACCTGGAACACATCCTGCTCTGCGTGGACGACGATATGCGGATGGAAGCCCTGCGGCAGACCAACTACGTCAAATCCATTGTCACGGCCCAGGGGCAGATGGACCTGGAGCGTAAAGGCAAGCAGAGCTACCAGGGCTGGATGTATGCCCGGCTGCTGGCTTTCAGCAATGGAGACTTACAAGCCCTGTACGACCGAAGCGACGGCTTCTATCGGCGGCAACTGGTCCTGACCACCAGGGACAAGCCCGCCGACCGGGTAGATGACCCTGACATCGCCGAGAAGATGGCCGCCGAGGCCGAGGGAATTTTCCTGTGGGCTTTCGAGGGGTTGCAGCGTCTGGTCAGGAACGGCTTCAAGTTTACTGAGAGTGACCGCGCCCGGCAGAACCGGGAGCTGGTCAAGCGGGACAACAACAACTTCTTCGATTTCATGGAGGCCGAGGACTATATTCGGCTCAAGGCGGATGCCTGCATTAGCTCCAAAGACCTCTATACCATTTATAAGATGTGGTGTGAGGAGAACAACCTGGTAGCTCTGAAAGCCCGGAGCTTCAGCGATGCCGTGATTGCCAACCTGAAAAAGTACAACCTGGAGCACACCAACAACATCGCCAACTCAGCAGGCCGCCGCGTATGGGGCTATCTGGGAATTGAGGCACTTGTACGGCCTGAGATGCCCACTTCCCTCTGGGGATAAAACTGTATATGGGAGAACTTGGCCTTTTCGCTATGTACGTATGTACGAGGCCCGTACAGACGCATCCGGCGAAAGGCTTCAGAGGGCGTAACCGTTTGTTACTCCCTTGAAGTGGCTGTGACCAAATTGGTCACAACCAAGTTAAAACGCTCCAAGTCAGATGGATGTCGTGCTTCACAACGCCCTTACCCTGCCAGCAAGGGGTCGGCGAGTCACCGACCCATATTTTTATGATTGAAGTGGCTGTTCCCATTTTGGGAACGGCCAAAAACCTGTATAAGAGGAAACTTGGCCTTTTTACTATGTACGTATGTACAAGTTCTGTACGCACGTACATAGCGAAAACCCTAAAACGCACCATATACACGAATCCTTTACGACACTAAAGTGGTTGTGGACATTTTGTCCACAACCACACAGGTTTGTCCGAGTTGTCACGGCGACAACTCGGTTTTGATGGCACTGGACAAAATGTCCAGTGCCACCGCTTCTCGCAAGGAATCTTTAACGGTCTGAAGTAGGTGTGGACAAAATGTCCACATTCTTTTTATTGTATAACCTTTTTGGAAGTGCATCTGCTTTGGTCCAATCCCTGTAATCAAGTGGTCATTTTGACCACTTGATCTTGCACAACAGAACTTCGCGGTAGATGTGAGAAAATCAACGGACAGATTTTGTCCGTTGATTTTCTGGAATACCGAGGTGTTCACCTTCCACTGCTATGTACGCATCACCCCCGTACGCACGTACATAGCGAAAAGCCCAAAACGCGCTATATACGCAATCCTTTATGGCGCTGAAGTGGTCTGGGTCATTTTGACCCAGACCAACCGGTTCCGATCAAGTTCCCATTTTGGTGTGCATCCCGTCAAGAGGACAACGAAATAAATCAACGAAAAATATC
>OBAF01001939.1_pt1 | contig 10937 bp, 10 predicted proteins | sample 1517851 | NCBI WGS metagenome assembly OBAF01 (sample SAMN04571706, study PRJEB22368) | human gut metagenome | biome: human gut; material: stool | host: Homo sapiens | place: Luxembourg | collected 2012-10-19 | reverse complement strand
TGTTGCCCTGCCCATTGTAAAAATAGGCTCTACGATTGGCGTACCGTCTTTTGTTTTCAATCCTTCACTTGCTACTACAACTACGCCACCCTTTTTTTCATGGATTCTTTGTACATCTTCCAGAAAAGCATCTTCATCAAATGCTCGTTCCGGCACATAGATCAAATCTGGTCCATTTTCATCTTTGCCAGCAGCAAGTGCACTCGCTGCTGCAATCCATCCAGCATTACGTCCCATTGCCTCTATCACACAGACATGAATTGGAAGTGCCCGTATGTCCTGACAAATTTCATTCACTGTTCCTGCAATATATCTTGCAGCACTTCCAAAACCGGGTGAATGATCCGTAATCGCAAGATCATTATCTATTGTTTTTGGAATTCCAACTACAATCACGTCATATTTTTTTTCTTTGCATGCATGGTAAATTTTTCCACAAGTATCCATGCTTCCATTTCCACCATTCATAAAAACATAGCGAATTTTATTTTTTTGGATCACATCTGCTATTTGTTCATAATCTTCTTTTTCCAGTGCATCTCTGCTTGTTCCGATTGCAGACGCCGGAGTATATGGAAGACTTTCTATTTTATCTTTCTCAATCGTCTTAAGATCCAGAAAATGTTCTTTTAAAATTCCTCCACTTCCACCAATTGCCGCATAAATATGGTCAATATTCGGATATTTTTCCGCTTCCCTAATTACACCATATAAGGAAGCGTTCATAACAGCCGTTGGTGCCCCACCATGTACAACTAATATATTTTCTTTCATCTGTCACTCACCATTTTTCTACAATTTGATTACTGGAATATGTAATAGATTTGCTACCAGCTCCATCTGTTCTGCTACATCTTCCCATACCAGACTATAATGATGGCTCATTCCCTGCTCTGCGATTTCTTTTACCAATTCCAATACTGGTGTATCAATTTTTACATTTACCATTGCACCACGTGTGTTTCTCACAGTTGGAACTGCAGTACCTTTTAATAAAAACAGACGATATACTCCATCAATGTTCGTAAATCTTGCTGCAGTAATCGAACCTTCTTTTAGTGAACACCAAAACGCAGTTCCCTGACCTAAAAGTGGATGATTGCACATTTTTACTCCATCTTTCTGGTTATGTAAACTCGGTGCCGCATTGCCACAATGCCAGAAAGTAACTGTATTCTCTTTCTCATCAAGATTTATCAAATCCGTAATAAAAGTCGGTTTATCAGTCAGAACATTCTGTACCAGTGCAGCAATCCCTGCATCAACATCTCCTTCACATCCGATGCTGACTCCCTCATCCATCAGTCTTCCAAGTACAGCACACGGCGTGGTATGGAGATTTCCCATTTCAGGCCAGCATTTAATCGTCGCATAGTCATACTTTTGCTCTTTCATCAACTCTTTTAATACCAGATACAGTCTTGCATGATTTTCCATATGACCTTCCGGTACTTCTGTTGTGTTCCACAGCTTTTCTGCTTTTTCCTGTTCTTCTTTTACGACTTCTTCCGGCAATTCTTCCATGCGGTCAAATACCACTTTCAAATCCGTTTCCTCTACATTGATTCCAAATGTTCTGCGAAGTACTACTTCATCAAATGCACAGTTATAAAATGCAGTTGGACGATAACCAAATAATCCAAACGTTAGTCCTTTTATGTTTTTTACTGCTTCATATGCAGTAACCAGATTTTTCACTTCTGTTGCAGCGCGTTCTTCTTCTTTATTTCCAAATACAATATGATGTGGTGCATGAATACGCATCAGACTTGCTCCATTCATTGCCGCACAGCATAATGCGTTCGCATACAGTCTGTCCTCACGTACCCATTCTTCCTCTCTCGGTGCCCATAATATAATTGGTACAGACAAGGCATCTGCAAAACCACAGCAAATGTCGTCACCTGTGAATGCACCATAAACCATGATCAACAATTCTACTTCCTGTTTTTTGAAACTGTCTATGCACTCCTCCATATCTTCTTTCGTGCATACAACTCTGTCAAAACTGACTACATTGCATTCTGGGAATGCATTTATTGTCCACTCTCCATATTCCTTAAAACGTTTTTCCGGTAATTCTCTTGGCCATCTTCCAGATAATGTCACAACAACGCCTACATTAAGTTTCTTTTTCATTTTGATGTTCCTCCTGCTGTCTAAACTGTTCCTGCCGAACCTGAAAGTTCAATGATTTTCTTTACATCCTCTGTAAGTGCGTCACTTGCATATTGGCTTAATTTCCAGGAATGTCCCTGATAATCAAGTTTTTCTAATGCTTCTTTATAGTGTTCAACATATTTATAACGAATCTCTGTTCCAAAATTAATTTTTGCAACTCCAAGCTTGATTGCTTCTTTTACAATCGAATCAGCCATACCTGTACATCCATGAAGAACCAATGGGATATCTGTAAATTTACGAACTGCCTCTAATATTTCAAGATGTATATCTGGTGTACCCCGATAATATCCATGTGCATTTCCTATTCCTATTGCTAAAGTATCTGGCTTACACAAAGATAGAAACTCTCTTACTTCATCAGGATTAGCAATGTTTTTGTTTTCCATTGGAACCCCATTATCTAACCGTAAAAGTTCTCCTATTTCTGCCTCTACCGGCACATTAAAATATTTTGCAACTTTTAACACATCATTTGTCATTTTTGCGTTTTCTTCTATTGGTTTTGTAGATCCATCTATCATAATACTGGTAAATCCAAGCCTAAGTGCTTCCATACAAATTGGGAATCCATCGCCATGGTCTAAATGAATTGACACAGGAACATCCACTTTGCTTGCACACCATTTGGCATTCTCCACAAACCAGTCATTTCCAGAATAAGCTCCTGTACTGACATAATGTGCAAGAATGATTGGACTTCTCATCTCCTGTGCCGCTTTTGTACATGCTCGAATAATGTCATACTGTCCCCCCTGCGTATTAATTGCTGGAATTGCAAATCCTTCTTTTGCTGCTTTTTTTAACATTTCCAAATTATTCGTCAACATATTCTATACTTTCCTTCCTGTTGCATTATACACTTCTGCTCCTGCTTCTATTGGTGCATCCGGTGGTAAAATAGTGAGTTTACCATCTTCGATTTTAATTGTTTTCTTTAAAAAACGATGTTCAATATAAACTTCTCCATCTACGATTATCTGCTCATGATTTTTCTCCTTGTGTTTTACAATTGTTTTGTATTTAACTTTATCGCTCAAACGCCCTGTGAACATAATATAATGGTCTGTCCTGCCAAAAATTCTGTATCCTCTGTTAAATAATACTCTTTTCCTTTTCCTGGTCCATCAATAACAACCGCAATTTTCCAATTTCCAGATTTTACCACCCTTTTCCTCAAACAATGGATCTTCTCCATAGTAAAATATTGGTTTCGAATCACGATTTCACCCTCCGGCAATACATAATACCTTTGCATTATTTCTTCTAACGAGTAGCCGTCATAATCAAAACAGTCAAATAGTGCATCCCATCCTGCACCTCCGTGTAAGCTTTCATCTGGTAATAATTCTTTTGCTGGTGAAATACGTTCCGTTCTCAGCGTAATATCAGTTGGCTGTTGTACTTCCGCAAAATACACTCCTCTTCCCATTGCATGTGGTACTCCTCCCGGAACAAAAAAGGTATCTCCACTTTTTACTGGAATCTTATGAAGACACTCTTCCATTCCTTTCACATCTTGTTTTTCATAAAGTAATCTCCACTTTTCCTTTGTAATGCCCTTTTTAAATCCAAGATAAACATATGGTTCTTCGCCATGAATTGTCCGTGTCCCGAGTATATGCCAGCTTTCCGCCTTCCCTTTATCTGAATGAAAATACTTTGCTGCACGAGCATCATCTGGGTGTACTTGTATCATCAGTCGTGAATAACTATCCAAAAGTTTTACAAGTACCGGAAGAGGTTCTTTCACATACTCTGTCAATAATTTTCCATCTGTTGTCACAGAGATGCCGGTACCGTCCGATGCTGCTGTTGTAGAACAAATCCAACGCTCCGGATAATGTCCGTCTGATGCTGGCTCTGTACCACTTAATTCGTCTAACATCTTCCCACCGAGAAAAGGTCTGTAAACTCTATTTTCTTTCATCTCCAACATATCTATTTTCACCTTTTAACCTTTCACTGCTCCTGCTGTAAGACCTTTGATCATATATTTTTGGAAGAAGAAAAATACAAATATCATCGGTACTGTTCCGAGTGTGGAAGCTGAATTAATCAGCTGCCAATCACTGACTTCTCCTAAATATGTTAATTTCAGTCCCTGAGAAAGAGTCCACAAATCATTTGAACGAATTAATGTAATTGCATGTAAATAATCATCCCATGTCATTAAAAAGCTATATACGCCTACTGCAAGCAATCCCGGCACAACCAACGGCATAATGATATGAAACAGTGTGTAAAATCTTCCACTTCCATCAATAGAAGCCGCTTCCTCTAATTCACCCGGTATACCATCAAAAAAAGATGCCATAAGTGAAACTGTAAACGGAACCTGTGTTGCACTGATTGCAAGAACCAATCCGATGTGCGTATCTGTCAGATTTAATTTTCTCAAAATTGTGTATAAAGAGATCAATCTGCTGATAACAGGCATCATCTGTGCAAAAGCAAACGTTGCAAGCAGCATTTTATTCCATTTGAAATGAAATCTGCTAAGCGCATATCCTGCAAATACTGAGATAAAACATATAATTACTGCTGCCATCGCAGATACAATAATATTATTCTTATAGTAAACTAAAAACTTTCCATCTGAAATCAGAGTTTTAAATCCATCCAACGATATTGTTTCCGGCCATAAAGTTGGAACTAACCGATAGGATTCTATATTGGTCTTCAGCGCTGTCACAAGCATCCAGTAAACAGGGAATAATAAAAATGCAAAAATGAAAATGAGAACAATATATTTTGCTAATCCACCAACAACTTTCGCTGTGGTTTTCTTGGTTACTGTTATTTTTTTCATAAATTGCCTCCTATGCTTCTTCCTGTTTAAATATTTTATTGAATATGAAGACAACAACAATCATCATAAGCAGCCAGATAGTGGTTACTGCTGCACCTGAACCATAATTAAAATTCACAAATGCTTCATCATAAGAAAGAACTGCAAATGTTGTCGTTGCTCCAGCCGGACCACCATTGGTTAATGTTGCAAATAATGGATACTGTTTAAAATTTTCAATAATACACATGGAAACCGTTACTGCAATCACACTTTTCATGTGTGGAATAATAATGCGGAACAAGCAATTGATATAGTTAGCTCCATCAATTTTTGCTGCTTCCAGCATATCATCCGGTATGCTCTGCATTCCTGACAAAAGCAGTAATGCCATTAATGGTATTTGCTTCCATAAAGCTGCAATGATAATTCCCCATAAAGCTGTAGACTGATTGTTTAATATTCCAAAACCTGTAATCTTACCCCCACTGAATATGCTTACCAGATACTGTAATAAGCCATATGGCTTTGCGTAAATCCATGCCCACAATAAACCAGCTATAACAGTCGGGATTACCCATGGGATCATCATAATACTTCGCAGAAATCTTGCTCCAACGATCTTTGTATTTAAAATCAACGCCAACGTCATACTGACAATAAATGTAAGAAGCACTGTTACAAAAACAAAGAAAATCGTAATACCTGCCGCTGACTGAAGTTTTCCAGAATCCCACAATCTGGTATAATTTGCAAAATTATTCCATTTTCCAGGAATTCCCTGTGTTAAATTTGCAATTTTATAATCTGTAAAACTCATCCAAACAGAATCAATAATAGGAATAATAATAAATGTAATGCATAATATAATTGCTGGCAGAAGGAGGATAAAGCAAAATAACCTATCCTGTGTGCCTCTGCTGTGTATGTTAAATTTTTTTCTAGTACCAGACATCCTTTTGTACCCTCCTCCTGGCTGACTGCTTTACTGATTGATATAATATTCTGCCTGTGAAATATAATTGTTAATGGCATCTTCTTCTGACATACCATTAGAAACATAATTTAATACCATTGTTGCAAGTTCAACCTGCACACTTGATAATGAAGCAATCATTGGTTGTTTTACTACATGGCTTACACCTTCCTGCGCATCTGCAAGAATAGGAGAAATCTGGCAATCTTCCATATTTTTATGTGCTGGGAAAGCAAGACCGATATTATTCAGATATTCCTGCATAGTATCTGTTGATGTACAGTACTGTACAAACAGGTCAATTGCTTCTTTCTGTTCATCTGTTAAGGAAGAACCAAGAAGGAAACAATGAGACTCAACTAATGAATTACCCTTTCCATTTGTTCCCATTGTTGTAGGAAGAGCTTCGGCTCTTGTAAAATTAGCAGCATTTGTATCTACTTCACCAATCTGCGCATATCCCCAGGATGAATCAACATACATACAGACATTTCCTGCTCCAAATGCTGCACGATAATCTTTTAATTTCAGATTTTCCTGAGTATATCCATTTGAAATTAAATATTTATAAAAATCTAATGTTTCATTCATAGCTGTTTTATTCGGTTCTTCTGTGAGATCTGCCAGCGTTCCATCTTCATTAATCAATGTTCCGCCAAATGCTGTGTAAATAGCATTAATATTGGATCCTGTTGCCGGTACTTCCGCGGTAGTAAGTCCAAAAATAGTAGAAATACTATCATCTGATTTATAGTAATCTGATAAGGTCTCTATCCATTCTTTTAAGCCATCAAGGGTATCTGGAAACTCTTCTAAGGAAAGACCTGCAGCTTCTACTAAATCTTTATTTACATAAATAACAGAATTCGTATAATAATGTGGAACCCCATACACTTCACCATTGTACATAAACTGGTCTAGTACATAATCATAATACCCATCATAAAAATCCTTGCTTAACACCTGTGAAGGCTGCTGTATAAATCCTGCTTCTGCAAGTGCCGGAATCCAGCTTACTTCGCCATATATCATATCAACTGATAATCCAGAAGCAATATCATTGGTAAATGTGGATACTATACTGTTGTAGTCTACTGTGACTGTTTCAATATCAATCCAGTCGTTTTCTTTTTCAAAATTTGCAATTGTATTCTCCCACCAATCTGCTTTTGCAGTCTCAGACAATGCATAATTGTAAAATCGGATCGTAACAGGATTTTTTTCTCCATCAGATGTTTCTGCCTGCGCAGTACTATCTGTATTGTCTGTTTTATTCTGGCTGGAATTGTCTGATGATGTGCTGCCACATCCAACCATGCTTAACCCCACAAGCGTTGCCATTACTGCTGCAATAATTCTTTTTTTCATACAAATACCCTCCATTGTATTATTTGAATGTTGCGATACACTTTTTATCTTTTGTATAAACTCGTGTGTATCTTTTGATTAAAATAAAAGATAACATCAAAGTAAACAATGCTTTTTCTTGTAAACTCGTGTGTATCTTTAAACGTATAATACTGCTTATTATGTATTATTGTCAATATGTGTTTATATTTTTTCTTTTTTTCAGTAGTTTTTTACAAAGTCCTACTCTCTTTTTTGTGCTTTTTTAACCCAATGTACTTTTCCGTTCTATTAATTTTGTACGATACATTACCTTTTCCGGTATGATATGTTCCTCAATCATCTGTCTTAACATCTCAATTGCAGTTTTTGCTATCTGTTCTCTTTGAATTTCCATACTGGAAATTGGTGGTTCACAATATTGCCCCAGTGAAGAATTATCAAATCCAATTACTTTTATATCTTCTGGTATTTTGTATCCCATTTTTTTTGCACTCTGCATAGCAATACATGCAACCTTGTCATTTCTGCCAAAAATAGCATCTACTTTATTCGTTTTCAGATATTCGGCAACTTTTTCCTTCACTTCTTCCTCGTTGTGACAACCAGTAATAAAGTTCTTCTCTGGATGTTCGGACAAACCACTCTGCTTCATTTCTTCATAAAATCCACGATATCTCATATCACTCATATCACTGAAATGTTTTCTTTGACTAAAACGGTCTACATAAATGATATTTTTACATCCCTTCCGCTGTAAATAACGTACATTTTCACGCGCTCCTTCATATAAACCATTTTCTATCTTGGCAGCTCCTTCAATATCATCATAATCGCGGTTCACCAATAAAACGACCGGTATATCAGCTGCGATCAACTGCTTGATATATTCCTTATCAAAACTGATTGAACTTATAATTACTCCATCATACTGACGACTTATAATACTGTCTATAAATTGTTGTGTATTTCTGTTCGAGCATAAGGAAATCATATAACCAAGATCATATGCGTGCTTATCCAGTTCGCTTACTAATAAACTAAAGTGTTCCGTTACAATTTGATCCGCAATAAATACAATATGATTTAGTTTTTTTCCTTTTAATGCTCTTGCGATTGAATTTGGCTTATAATGAAGTTTCTTTATAGCCTCCTCCACTTTAATTCTTTTTTCTTTGTCTACATATCTGTTGTTATTGATGACATAAGATACGATTGTAACACTGACTCCTGCTTCCTCTGCAACATCCTTTCTTGTTACCTGTTTGTATTTCTTTTCCGCCAAAAAATCACCTCACTTATACATACGTGTTTATATATACATTGTATACTATGACTGCCACAAATGTCAAACAAAACACTTGACCCAAGTATCGCTTATTCAATCATCATTGCCCGCAGCACACCCACACATGCATACTCTCTTTTTCCAGCACCCATTCCTACTTTCTGTATTGTAAATTTTTCTGGAAGCTGATCCTGCGTACGCAAAGCTGCTGCGATTGCAGCTCCGGTCGGTGTTACAAGCTCACCCTCCACGTCTGTGATATGCATTTTAAGCTGGTTCGCTGAAATAATATTGGCAACTGCCGGTACTGGAATTGGTAACAGTCCATGCTGGCATCTGACCATTCCACGTCCCTCATTCAGCTGAGGAATATATACTTCATCGAGCTCCAGTGAATCTGCACATACTGCAGCGGCAACAATATCAACAATTGAATCTACCGCACCAACCTCATGAAAATGCACCTGTTCAAGTGGTACACCATGTGCTTTTGCCTCTGCATTTGCAAGGATTTTTACGATTTTGCATGCAAGTTCTCTGGCACTGTCTGTCATAGATGCATGTCCGATAATATGAATAATATCCTCCGGGCTTCTATGCTCATGGTGATGATGTTCGTCATGGTGGTGGTCCTCATGGTCGTGATAGTGTTCATCATTGTAATGGTTCTCATGGTCGTGATGGTATTCTTCATGGTGATGATCGTCATGATGATGTCCATGCAGATATTCCATATCATGATCATGATTTTCATGTGCATGATCTAAAATAACATTAAAATCACACGCATCCAATCCTGATTTTTTCACTCTCGTAATCTCCGTTTTAAATCCATCTACAGGAAGACTTTGAAGTGCCTCTTCCATTTTTTTCTGATCTGCTCCCAGATCAAGCATAGCTCCTACAAACATATCTCCACTAATTCCGGAACCACATTCCAGATATAACTTATTCCCCATTGTGTATTCTCCTTTTTCTTGCAGATTTATTGTTCTATCATGTATTACATACTTCTGTTTTGTGCCTTTATTTTAACACAGTTTTCGTAAAAAAGAACGCAAACATTTATCAAACGTTTGCGTTCTTTTTTATAAACTTTTTCCTAATTTTAATACCATGTAATTCATCCTAAAACAAGTGTTCAATATTCAATTCTCTTATAATCTGCACGATCTCTTTTGTTCTGCTGCAACCAAATTTGCGAAGCAGACCTTTGATCTGTGTCTTTATCGTACTTACCTCCACACTGCGTGCTTCTGCAATCTCATGTACCTTATACCCCTGTAAAAGCAACTTTATCATCTCACGTTCTGTTGCAGTAAGTTTTGAAATATTATTTATGAAAAAAAGCAGACTCTTCTCACTCTGCTGAAGTCTGGCATATTCCTGCATCACAGTCTCATGGATCTTATTTGACATAATTGGATTCCCTTTGAGAGCACAGCGGATATGGTAAAGTATTTCTTCATCCTCACATCCTTTTACAATATAATCAAGTGCTCCTGCACCCATGGCTGTCACGATCATCTCGCGGGTCTCATGTGCTGTCAGAAAAATAATTCCGGCTTCCGGGTCAGCCTCCCGTATTTCCTGCGTTGCTAAAATACCTGCATTCATTGTCTCCATCTCAATATCCATCAATATCAGATCATACTCTGTGTTTCTGGCAAGATTTACAATCTCTTTTCCTGAAGAAGCAGTCCCTACAACCTCCATATCCCGTTGATTGTTGATCAATTCTGTAAGATCCTCTCTTAAAAGCTGAAAATCATCAGCGATCAAAATCTTTTTCTTATCTGCCATTTTCTTCTCCTGTCTGTTATCTATTCGTACTTTGGAATTAAAATATAGAATTTACTTCCCTTTCCCTCTGTACTTTCCACTCTCATTTTACCCAGATGGCTTTTTACAACCTCTCTGACATAATATAAGCCCATTCCCCAGTTATAGTTAGAATTTTTGCTGGAATAAAACGGATCGAAAATCTTCTTTATCTGACTCTTTGACATTCCAAGTCCATTATCACTGACCTCGATCAAAGTATATAATCTTTCATTCCTGCATTTTAAGCATACCTGCCCATCTTCTCCCCGTTCTGCAGCTATGACGGCTTCTTCTGCATTGATCAGAAGGTTATAGATTGCCTCACACAGATGATCCTTATCTGCAAGAACCATAGACACTTCCTCGTTTTGGATGCGCACTCCCGCATCCGGAAATTTATTGTGAAACCGTTCTAATGCCGTGTCTATGATCTCCTGAATATTAACCGGCATCATCGTAATGGAATTAGATTTTACACTGCGGTACAGTTCCTCAATTCTTGTAAACATTGTATCGTTTGTAGCCCGGAG
>OBAF01001933.1_pt1 | contig 10967 bp, 9 predicted proteins | sample 1517851 | NCBI WGS metagenome assembly OBAF01 (sample SAMN04571706, study PRJEB22368) | human gut metagenome | biome: human gut; material: stool | host: Homo sapiens | place: Luxembourg | collected 2012-10-19 | reverse complement strand
CGGCGAGGTTAATCGCATGGTCGCCGACGCGCTCGATATCGTTTATCGCGTGGAAGACGCGGGCGATATAATCCGAATCGCTGTCGGTTATATCAAGAGCGTTGAGCTTGACAAGATACGAGGTTATATGATGGTTGAGGTAGTTTATGATCTCTTCGTTTTCCATAACCTTGTCGAGATCTTTGTCGCTGCGGTTTATGAGCGCGTGGGCGCTTGTCTCAAAGTTATCGCGCGCGAGCTTCGCCATGCGGGCGACCTCCTTGCTGACCTGCATGACAGCGAAGGGAGGCGTATTGAGCAGACGGTCGTCGATGAACTTGCAGTGCATCTCGCTCTCGCTGTCGTCCTTGCCGGGAACGAGCAGGCAGGAGAGCTTGACGAGAACTTTCGCGAACGGGAACATAACAACGGTCGAGACGATATTGAACACGATATGCGATATGGCTATCTGCGCCATCGGGTCGGGCGACAGTTTCTCTATCCACTCGACATATGGAGTGAGCAGGGCGATAAGAATGAATATGCCCGTGCCGATGAGATTGAAGAGCAGGTGGATAACTGCGGCACGCTTCGAGTTTTTCTTCGCACCGACGGTCGAGAAGAGCGCCGTGAGGCAGGTTCCGATATTCTGACCGAAGAGGACGAAAACGGAAAACTTGAGCGGCACGAGTCCCTGCATGGCGAGAGTCTGGAGCACACCAACAGACGCCGAAGAACTCTGGAGCACGGCGGTCATGACTATGCCGAGGATAATACCGAACAGCGGGCGCAGCGGCGACTCCGAGACGGTGACGATAAAGTTCATGAAGCCTGCGCTCTCTCTGAGCGGAGCCATGGAATCGGACATCATATCGATGCCGAGGAAGAGCAGACCGAAGCCTGTGAATATTGCGCCGAGGTTCTTGACAACGGTCTTTTTCGACGCGAGCATGAGTATAACGCCGACGAGCACTGCGGCCGCCGCGACACTCGAAAAGTTCAGCGCAATGAGCAGTGATGTGACGGTAGTACCGATATTCGCGCCCATTATGACGCCGACCGCCTGCGCGAGCGACATCATGCCCGCGTTGACGAAGCCGACGACCATGACGGTCGTTGCGGTTGACGACTGGATTATCGCCGTGACGACAAAGCCGACGAGCACTGCGAGGAAGCGGTTTCCGGTAAGCACTTCGAGCATTCTCTTGAGCTTGGCGCCGGCTGCGTTTTCGAGTCCGTCGCCCATCGTCCTGATGCCGAATAGGAACAGACCGAGTCCGCCCGCCATCGACAGAATATTAGCTACGCTCATATTTCAGTCCCCTTATTTCAGTTTTCCTGTCCATTTTCATTTTCCTGTGATTTCCTGTTAATGAGACTCAAAGAAAGCCAAAATCTCACGTATATATCTTATCAGCTATTCCTGCAAATGTAAACCGCAAAAACAAATTAAAGCGGCGGAACACGGGTTTATCATCCGTATTCTGCCGCTTTTTGATATCAAATTTTCGCCTTTCTGCGTTTTGTAAAAATTGTCAGCACGGTTAAAAGCGCCGGGAAAAATATGGCGCAGAGTATGCCTTTTTTGAGATCGTCGCCGAATGCGCTCGCCATCATTCCGGCAGCCGTCCAGATCGCCGCCGAGCGCCAGAAGAGCGAACATCGCCGTTCCGCCGCCTTTTATCCCCGCAGACGCCTTGCTGAACGTTCCCGGCCACATGATGCCGACCGAGAAGCCGCACATCGCGACTCCGACAAGCCCGAGCACAGCGGAGGAGCTGAGCGCAATGAGCAGATAAGACGCCATGCACAGCGCGCCGCTGAAAATCATCATGCCGTCGAGGTCGATTTTGTCGCCGAATTTGCCGTATATCACGCGCGACACGCCCATGAGCACGGAGAAGAGCATGGGGCCGGCGAGGTCGCCGACGGTCTTTGAGACGCCGAGACCCTTTTCCGCAAAGGTCGAAGCCCACTGGCTGACCGCCTGCTCGCTCGCACCGGAGCAGAGTATCAGAAGCATGAATATCCAGAACATCCTGTTTCCGAGCAGTTGTTTAAAAGAGAGTCCCTTCTCCCCTTCTTCGATAAGCGGGGCTATCGGGACGCGGATAAAGTTCAGGGCGTTGACTATCGGCACGACTGCCCAGATAAGGGCGAGATACTTCCAGTTAGCCGTTGTGAATATCGAGAAATAGAGCGTTGAAATGCCGACGACGGCGACGCTGCCCCAGCAATAGAACGAGTGGAGCAGACTCATCATCTTCTCTTTATTATCCGTCGGGCACGCCTCGACTATCGGGCTGACTATCACCTCGAGCAGCCCGCCTCCGACCGCATAGAGCATAACGGAGATAAGCAGACCGACAAACGGCGAGGGCAGAATCTCCGGCAAAACGGTCAATGAAACAAGTCCTGCCGCCGCGAACACATGAGCCATAATTGCCGCCGCGCGGTAGCCTATCTTATCGATAAAGAACGCGGAGAGCAAATCGATGCAAAGCTGGAGAATGAAATTGACGGTTATCAGCGCGGTTATCTTTGAAAGCTCGATGCCGTAGCTCTTGTTAAAAGTCAGAAACAGCAGCGGCACAAAGTTGTTGACTATCGCCTGGACGACATAGCCCGCAAAGCAGGCGTTGACGGTCGATTTATAGTTTTTCTTCATGAAGCCGCCTTCTTTCTGCGGCGCGGAATAATGAACTCGCGCACGAGCATTATCACCGACAGAGTCAGCGGAAATATGACGGCGCAGAGTATGCCCTTTTTGAGGTCATCGCCGAACGCGCTCGCCATCATTCCGGCAAAGGTCGGACCCGCCGAGCAGCCGATATCGCCGCCGAGGCAGAGTATTGCGTACATCGCCGTTCCGCCGCCGTGGAGTGCGGAGGACATCTTGCCTATCGTGCCCGGCCAAAGTATACCCGCAGACAGTCCGCACACGGCGACGCCGACAAGCCCGAGAATGGGCGAAGAGGTCAGCGAAATAAGGAAATAAGAAGCCGTGCAGACGCAGCCGCTCAGGAGCATCATTGAATCGAGATTTATTCTGTTGCCGAACTTGCCGTACATAAAGCGCGACACGCCCATAAGAATCGAGAAGAGCATGGGACCCGCCAGATCGCCGACGGTCTTTGTGAGCCCGAGCGCCTTTTCGGCGAAAGTCGAAGCCCACTGGCTGACCGCCTGTTCGCTCGAACCGGCGCAGAGAATAAGCACCATGAATATCCAAAACGCCTTGGTCTTGAGCATATCCTTTATCGAGAGCTTCTCCTCGTCCTCGCCGACGACGGGCGCTATAGGCACGCGGGTGAACATAACGGCGTTGACTATCGGGAGAATCGCCCATATCAGCGACATTATCTTCCAATTATCCGTCGAGAACAGGGCAAAGAACAGGGTGGATATGCCGACCGCCGCGACGCTGCCCCAGCAATAGAACGAATGGAGCAGGCAGAGCAGCTGATTGGAATTTGTTGACGGGCAGGAGTTGACTATCGGATTTATCGTGATATCCAAAAGACCCGCTCCGACCGCGTAGCAGAACACGGAGATGAGAAGCCCCGCAAAAGCCGAGGGCAGTATCTCCGGCAGAATCGTCATGAAAATAAGACCCGTCGCGCACATCGCATGGGCGAGCACCGTTGAAGCGCGGTAGCCGATGCGGTCAACGAACAGCACGGCGGTCAGATCGACGAATATCTGAATAAAAAAGTTCGCGGTGATTAAAACGGTTATTTTCGAGAGTTCGATGCCGTACTGCGCCTGAAAGGTCAAAAACAGCAGCGGCGCGAAATTGTTGACGACCGCCTGAACGACGAACGCCGTAAAGCTCGCCGCGACGGTATGTTTATATCCTATCCTTTTCATTTTCGTTCCCCCAACAGAGAATTGCACACAAAAGGCATTTTAGCACAAAGCGGAAGTTAAATCCATAGATTTTAAAAAAAGGGCAAGGTGCTCAAAAATTGCAGAAATGCGGCGGCGCGGCACATAAAGTTGACGAAAAATTGCAGCCGATTCAGAGCGAAAAATTGTAGAATTCAATTTTGGGCAAAAGTAAAAAGCCTTGAAACAATCAAGTTTCAAGGCTTTTTATGGAGCTGCTAACCAGATTCGAACTGGTGACCTCATCCTTACCAAGGATGTGCTCTGCCACCTGAGCCATAGCAGCGAATGGCGACCCGGAACGGTCTCGAACCGTCGACCTCTAGCGTGACAGGCTAGCGCTCTAACCAACTGAGCTACCGGGCCAATTTGTCGGCTCTCACCGAACGCACATTATAATAACATAAGATTCCGGGTTTTGCAATACCTAATTTTAATTTTTTTGCGCTTCGTGCTGTTTTTTGACACGCTTTATAGGATATTGTGATTTTTTATCAAGAAAAGCTGTTGACTTACGCCTTATCGCTCCCGTTGGCAAATCTTGCGTAGCGGCGCATCGGCAGGGCACACGCCGCGACGCCTATCACGCCGAGAATAATCCAAAAAACAACCGTCGCCGTCCAACCGAATTTTTCGGACACCGCGCCGAAGCCGTAGGTCGATATCGCGCTGCCTATATATGTGCAGCAGTTGAATATCCCGCCGACCGTCGATGCGCGCCCGAATTTCGCAAAGTGCACCGGTATGAGCGTCATAAGCAGATGGTTCATGGCGGCTATTATTGTAGTAAACAGCGCCAGGAGTATCACGCAAATGGCGATAGGATATTTGCCGACAAAGACTATGCCCGTCAGCGGTATCAGCGTCATGGCGAAGCCGAACGCCGACGTTGCGGCCTCGTTGAGCCTGAACACCTTCTCATAAAGCTTCGTTCCTATCCACGCGCCGCTGAGATTGATTATCGGCATAATCGCCGACAGCAGCAGCGAAAACGAGGCGGAGACGTCATATTTTTCGGTAATAAGCGTGGGCACCCACGAGCTGACTCCGTCCCTCAGCATACCCTGGACGAGCACGCCGACGCATATGACCGACGCGCCGGAAATCATAAAGAGCTTGCCAAGAGAGATTTTTTCGCCGGTATTCTCATGGACGGGAAGCGACGGCGTCTCCCCTTTTCCGAGGATTTTCGAGGTCTTTTTCGCGCATATGCACCAAAAGACCAGCACGCAGGTTATTATTCCGGCAGGGATATAAAACGCAAAATGCCACGACGCGAATTTTATCGCCGCCGCAGATATCACATAGGAGAGCAGGCTGCCTATCGGGAAGGACGACGCTATGTGCAGACACGCACGGCTGCGCTGCTCCTCCGGCAGGACGGTGGCTATTATATAGAGCACGGGTGTCCAGAGCATGGACTGAACTATTCCGTTAAGTCCCCAGATAATGCTCATGGTGATATAGCTCGACGAACACAGCGGCATTATAATATTGGCGCACACCGTCCCGGCGAGCCCTGCGCCTATCATTTTATAGGGAGACACGCGGTCGCCGAGGATTCCGCTGAATATCTGACCCGCTCCGTAGCAGAAGAAATAGACCGTGCCGATAAACCCGGCGTGGGACTTTGAAAACACGCCGTCCGCGACTATCGCGGTGAGCGCGGCGGTATAGTTTATTCTGCCGAGATACGAGGCACAATAAGCCGCCCAGCAGGCAACAAAAAGCAGCGTGCCCGCCGAAAGCGTTTTTTCTTTGTCCTTGCGCTGTTCCATGACTCTCTCCCAAACCGTGATGAAGCAATTATAACACCCGGTTATTTTTTGTCAACGGTCTTTTTGTCGCAACTTGTTGAGTTTGGAAATATTATGTGATATACTTAACAATGTATGAGGCAACATATTTCAACGGCTTACAGGAGAGGCAAATGAAATCTATCAAAGAAATTTACAGAATCGGACGCGGCCCGTCAAGCTCGCACACCATGGGACCCGAGTCCGCCGCTAAGATGTTTATAAACGAGTTCCCGTCGGCGGACAGATATGAAGCGGTTCTCTACGGCTCTCTCGCAAAGACAGGAAAAGGTCACGGCACGGACAGAGTTCTGCGCGAGACCTTCGCGCCCCGCGTGCTCGACATAAAATTCGACATGACGACGACCGACATCCCCCACCCCAACACGCTCGACTTCGCGGCGTTCGACAAGGACGGAAACGTCATCGGCAAGCGCAGAGTCTGCAGCGTCGGCGGCGGTGCGATAGAGATAGAGGGCAGAAAGGACGCAGAGCCGCCCGAAGTCTACCCGTTCAAGAATTTTGCGGAGATAAAAGAATACTGCAAGAAAGAAAATATCCGTATTCCCGACTTGGTTGAAAGATTCGAGGGCAAAGGAATCTGGCATTATCTCGACCGCGTGTGGATCGTCATGAACAGCTGCATCAAGCGCGGACTTGCCGCCGAGGGCGAGCTGCCCGGCGGACTCGGCATAATGAGAAAGGCTTATATGCTCAACAACCGCCGCCACATGGACGAGAGCCCGGAGACGCGCGAAAACAGGCTCGTTTGCGCCTACGCCTACGCAGTCAGCGAAGAGAACGCCTCCTGCGGCGAGATAGTAACTGCCCCGACCTGCGGCGCGTGCGGAGTTCTGCCCGCAGTTCTGCGATACACGGCGGACAGGCGCGGATTCTCCGAAAATGAAATACGCAGAGCCATTGCGACCGCCGGAATCATCGGCAACGTTATAAAGACGAACGCCTCGATAAGCGGCGCGGAGTGCGGATGCCAGGCGGAGATAGGCTCGGCATGTTCAATGGCGTCGGCTGCGCTCGCGGAGCTCTACGGCATGGACACGGATCAGATAGAATACGCCGCAGAAGTCGCAATGGAACACCATCTCGGACTCACCTGCGACCCCGTCATGGGACTCGTTCAGGTGCCCTGCATCGAGCGCAACGCAGTCGCCGCGATGAGGGCGATAAACGCAGTGAGCCTTGCAAACTTTTTGACATACACAAGAAAGATATCGTTCGATCTGATAGTCGAGACGATGTATCAGACGGGCAAGGATCTTTCAAAAATATACCGCGAGACGAGCGAGGGCGGACTCGCCAAGCTCTATAAACCCGCACAGAAAAACGAATCCACGGAGGAAATAAAATGAGCAAGCAGTTAAGACAGCCTGCAGCGGGCGACACCGTTGCAACGATAAAGACAAACAAGGGCGACATAAAAGTGGTTCTCTTCCCCGACGCCGCGCCCAAGGCGGTCGAAAATTTCACGACCCACGCGGACAACGGCTACTATGACGGGGTTATCTTCCACCGCGTTATCCCGGATTTCATGATCCAGGGCGGCGACCCGCTCGGCAAGGGAATCGGTGGCGAGAGCATTTGGGGCAGACCGTTCAAGGACGAGTTCAGTCGCGACTACCACAACCTCAGAGGTGCGCTGTGCATGGCGAATGCAGGTCCGAACACGAACGGCAGCCAGTTCTTTATCGTTCAGGCGCCGTCGGTTGACGAGCGTTTTATCCCGCAGATGGAACGCCTGCCCGATATGTTCACGGACGAGTCTATTGAAGACTACAAGGCAGTCGGCGGAACTCCGTGGCTCGATTTCAGACACACCGTGTTCGGTCAGGTGTTCGAGGGCATGGACGTTGTCGACGCGATAGCCTCGGTTGACCGCGATTCCTCGGACAAGCCGCTCGAGGATGTCGTTATAAATTCCGTCGAAACTCAGACGCTTTGATTTTTGCTCTTTACTTTCAAATTTTAGTGTGCTAAAATATATACATGTACGCGGAGTCAAACCCAATATGACCGCGAAAAGGAGTAACTTTGATGAACGGCAAGCTGAAAGACAGCAACGTTGATTTTCTGTTCAAAGCGGTTCTCGCCCTCGAGAACATCGACGAGTGCTATGATTTTTTTGAGGATCTCTGCACCGTGACCGAGCTCAAGGCTCTTTCGCAGCGCATAGTTGTTGCGAAGATGCTCAGCGACAAGCAGGTTTACAGCGAGATAGTCAGCAAGACCGGCGCAAGCACCGCCACGATAAGCCGCGTCAACCGCTCGCTCAACTACGGCTGCGACGGATACGAGAAGATATTCGAGCGCATCGACGCCGCAGAGGCCGAGAAGAAAGACTGATAATGAGCGAATATTCATTCTTTGCCCGTTTTTATGACGAGCTGACGCAAAATGTTGATTACGAGAGAAGAGCAGAGCATTTTTCTGCTCTTCTGCTTTCATATGGGATAAAAAGCGGAACGGTTCTCGACCTCGCCTGCGGCACGGGCACTTTAACTTCACTGATATCCACGCGCGGATACGACATGATCGGCGTTGACTCAAGCCCCGATATGCTTTCCCGGGCGCAGAACAGAGCTTTTGAAGAGGGGCAGAATATTCTGTTTCTATGCCAGCAGATGCAGGCTCTCGACCTTTTCGGAAAAATCGACGCCGCGCTCTGCACGCTCGACAGCATCAATCATCTGACCGAACCCGATGATGTCAGAGAGACATTCCGCCGACTCGGCACATTCATCCGCCCGGGCGGGATGTTCATATTCGACGTGAACACGATATACAAGCACCGCGAGATTCTCGCGGACAACTCGTTTGTCTATGAATACCCGGATGTTTTCTGCGTCTGGCAGAACAGTCTTGACGAGGAGACGGACACGGTGGACATCATGCTCGACTTTTTCGAAGAGAACGAGGACGGGACATACGAGCGCACGAGCGAAGATTTCAGCGAGCGCGCATATAGCCTCGACGAGCTTTCAAAATGGCTCGGCGACGCGGGATTTGACATTGAAAACATATATGACGGCATGACAAATGAACCCGTCAGAGAAGATTCCGAGCGCGCGGTGATTGCCGCGAGGCGCAGGAAATAACAGGAGGACAAAAATATGGGCAAGCTTATACGCTGCATTTCCGAGGACGGCACGCTGACCGTTATGGCTGCCGACACAACGGATATAGTAAACAGGGCGCAGGAGATCCACGGCACATCCGCCGTTGTTTCGGCGGCTCTCGGCAGGCTGCTGACGGCGGCGAGCCTCATGGGCAGCGCGCTCAAAGGAGCGGACGATTCCGTCACGCTCAGGATAAACGGAAACGGCCCTGCGGGCACTGTGCTCGCGGCGTCGGACAGCCACGGCAACGTCAGAGGATACGCTGTGAACTCCGTTGTTGAGCTGCCGCTCAACGACAAGGGCAAGTTGGATGTTTCCGGCGCAGTCGGCAAGGACGGCTTTTTGACCGTTATAAAAGACCTCGGACTCAAGGAGCCTTATGTCGGTCAGGTGCAGATAGTCAGCGGCGAAATTGCCGAGGACATCACGAATTATTTCGCAACGAGCGAGCAGATACCGACCGTCTGCGCGCTGGGCGTGCTCGTCAATCCCGATCTCACGATAAGAAAAGCGGGAGGATTCATAATCCAGCTGCTCCCGACCGCCGACGACACAATTATAGACAAGGTCGAGAAGTGCATCAGCGACATTGAGCCTGTGACGACAATGCTCGACAAGGGGCTCTCCCCCGAGACCATCTGCCGCACCGTGCTCCCCGCTTTCAAGCTCGACGTGCTCGACACCTCGGAGCCGGAGTACAGATGCGACTGCTCGCGCGAGCGCGTCTCCCGCGCGCTGATAAGTATGGGCAGAGATGAACTCGAAAAGCTCAAGGAGGACGAAAAGACCGAGGTCTGCTGCCAGTTCTGCGACAAGAAATATGTGTTCACGCCCGCAGACATCGACAGGCTGCTTGAAGAGAGCAAGGGAAAAGAGGATAAATAAGTAATGAAAACCTCCGTAAGCGACAAGGCTTGCGGAGGCTTTTTATGACTATTTTTAATATGGGTACGGCATAAGGTCCTTTAAAGTCACGGCGGCATCGGAATCAACAAGAATTTCTATATTCTCCGGACTGCCGAGCTGCATCATAAACTCACGGCAAGCTCCGCACGGGGGCAAAATCTCTCCCATTTTTGTTACCGCAATGACCTTTTTCGCGGCATACTCCCCGTTGGTTATCATCGTTGACAGCGCGTTTCGCTCCGCGCACATACCCAGCGAGCAATCGGTGTCGATACACACGCCCGTATACACATTCCCTTTATCGGTCAGCACGGCGGCACCCACCCCGCCGGAACACATTTGTTCCGATATCACTTTCGGCACTGCGACGGCAAGTGCGGCGGCATATAATTTTTCCCATTCCGTTGTCATAGAATCACCCTTTCGTTTTACTGCGCATTTTGCTTTGCGGTGTTGATAGAGGAGATGAGGAGTCTTCTTATGGTACCGCATTGAGCATACAGTGCCTTCGCCGACTCAGGTTCGATAACACCGGATTTCACAAACAATTCGAGCCAATATTCGGTCTCGTAGCACTCTTTGAGCGAAATCTGAAGTTTGGCAACAAAATCAGACCTGCTCTGCGCATAATTCGCTTCGTGGATATTCGCACCAATCGATGTTGCGGAACGCTCAAGCTGATTCACTAACGAACGATGATCTTTTACCGTACCACACGCTTTTATGATATTCACCGAAAAGTCCATAGCCAGATTCCGAAGCTTTGATTCTGCCATACGGATATCACCTCTCAGTTCAGAATACTACAAAAATTCTAAATTATCAAGTGAAATATCGCATTGCGCTCTTTTAAGTGAAATATCTCGCTGCGCTCGATGTGAAATAATTTGCGCGAGCGCAAATTGTGAAATATTGCTCCTGCGTCGCAATGTGAAATAAAATTTGCCCTCGTTTGCGCAGCAAACATTTCACATCTGCGAAGCAGATATTTCACAGCGCAGCTATTTCACTTGCCCGCAAGGGCAAATTTCGTTGAAAAAAAGAGCATTGCTTTCGCAATGCTCTTTTTTTCTGGAGGCGCCACCCAGATTTGAACTGGGGCATCGAGGTTTTGCAGACCTCTGCCTTACCACTTGGCTATGGCGCCGTATTGAATTGTACGCTCTCTCTGTCAAAAAAATGCCAATTAAATTTAATTGGCATTAAGAGAATGGAGCGGATGACGAGGCTCGAACTCGCTACCTCCACCTTGGCAAGGTGGCGC
>OBAF01001921.1_pt1 | contig 11032 bp, 9 predicted proteins | sample 1517851 | NCBI WGS metagenome assembly OBAF01 (sample SAMN04571706, study PRJEB22368) | human gut metagenome | biome: human gut; material: stool | host: Homo sapiens | place: Luxembourg | collected 2012-10-19 | reverse complement strand
AGTGATGATGATTACAGTAAAACTCAACCTTTTTTAAAAGAAGGTAATACTGCTTTGGAAGATGATGCTCCGGAACAATAATTGGTTCATCTGGCTTGTCCATAATTATGGCAAAATAGCAGCGTCATAAGAGGTAATGATGTCCACCATGCCTTCAACATACGCTTTATTATTTGTACGGTTCTTAGTAATAGTTGCGTCACGAATTAGTTTTGTAGACTTTATTTCGTCCTGTTTTCCCTGCAATGGTCAAGCGTATATTTAAAGTCAATCGCCGCAGTTTCGGACGCACACGCATAAGACGAAACATAGATTTGTTCATCGGTTTTGTCCGGGTTGCAGATATATTCTATGGCTTTATCAACGGTTGCTTTGATAGCATGGATTTTTGTGTATGCCATACCTCATTCATCAACTCCTTTACTTCGTTTATATCCTCTTGATAAATGTTTCCGGTGCTGTTTACCGTCTTTGCAATCTGGTTTAAATTGGAGCTGATACGTCCCAACTCCGTATTATAATTTCGCAGGTAACTGTTAATCGACATCATACACATATCCATATAAGATCAGCTTGCGCAGGAAAGCAGACATACTCTTCATGCCGGATGTTTTATTAGCTTAGAAAAAGTAAATAAAGACTTGATGTTTAAATCTTACAGATGTAAGATATAAGGGAATATTATATACAGAAAAAAGAAATCATGATTGCTTTGACATAACTTTTGAAATGGAAAGAACAATTTTTTTTAAAATAAAATCTTACAACCGTAAGAAAAGGAGATGCTATGACGAAAAAAAAGAAAAAAAGCAGGATATACATTATATGGCTCGTGAATTTATGTTTGATTACAGCTGTGGTTGCCTTTTTTGTATGGTATGAAAGTGTACCTGATGTATCACCGGAGAAGGTTCTTAAAACATATATGGCTCATATTTCAAATCGAGAATATGAACAAATGTATGAAATGATTGATGCAGGAATATCTGGGAATATCAGTCAGGAAGATTTTGTAAAACGTAATTCTGCTATTTATGAGGGAATTGATGTAGATAATATGAAAGTTCATATCACATCTTATGATAAAGAACAAAAAGAGATCTGTTATGAAACATCTATGGATACTGTTGCGGGAAACGTTACTTTTGAAAATAAGGCATCATTTATACTGGAAAAAGGCAAATATAAGCTGATATGGAATGATTCTTTGATATTTCCAGAACTGGATTCCACAGATAAAGTAAAAGTGTCTACAACAAGTGCTAAGAGAGGGCAGATTATAGACCGAAATGGTCAGTTGCTTGCAGGCGAGGGAGTGGCTTCTTCTATAGGCGTAGTTCCCGGAAATTTAGAGAATAAGAATGATGCTATCAGCCAGTTGGCAGAATTATTGGAAATGAAAACAGAAGATATAGAAAAAAAATTAGCAGCAAAATGGGTAAAAGATGATTCATTTGTACCATTAAAAACAGTTCCAAAGGTGAATGAATTAAAACTGATGTCGATTGAGCCAGATCAGGAAACATTGGCAGAGAAAGAGAGACAGGAGAAATTATTAGAGATTCCAGGTGTGAAAATTTTAGATATCACTGTAAGGGAATACCCACTGGGGGAGGCTGCTGCACATTTAGTGGGATATGTTCAAAACGTTACAGCAGAAGATTTAGAAGAACACGCAGGAGAGGGATATACATCGAACAGTGTGATTGGAAAAAGTGGAATGGAAGGGTTATTTGAAAAAGAATTAAAGGGACAGAATGGGTGTGCTATTTCTATTGTTGATTCAAATGGCAATAAGAAAAAAATCGTAGTAAGCACGAATGTGGAAAGTGGAAAAGATATAAAACTAACGATAGATTCGGATTTGCAGAAAGAATTATATGAACAATATAAAGATGATAAGAGTTGTACGGTTGCTATGAACCAGTATACAGGAGAAGTGTTGGCGTTAAGCAGTACACCGTCATATGATAACAATGATTTTATTATGGGAATGTCAAATGAAAAATGGACTGCACTTAATGAAGATGAAAGAAAACCTATGTATAACCGTTTTCGACAGGTCTGGTGTCCGGGCTCTACGTTTAAGCCTATCATAGCTGCTATTGGATTAACAACAGGGGCAATTGATCCAGATGAGGATTATGGGAATGAAGGATTGAGCTGGCAGAAAGATTCCTCATGGGGATCTTATTATGTAACGACGCTTCATGCTTATGAGCCGGTTATTCTAAAAAATGCTTTAATTTATTCGGATAATATTTATTTTGCAAAGGCGGCATTAAAAATTGGGGAAAACGATATGGAAAGTTCATTAACAAAACTGGGATTCAATGATGTACTTCCATTTGATATTAAGATGGCAAAATCGCAGTTTTCCAATACAGAAAAAATTGAAAAAGAGGTACAGTTGGCTGATAGTGGCTATGGACAAGGTCAGATTCTTGTGAATCCTTTGCATATGGCTTGTATGTATTCTGCATTTTGCAATGAAGGAAATATGATAAAACCATATCTTACATATAAGGAAGATGCAATGCCTGATGTCTGGATTAAAGAAGCATTTACAAAGGATGTGGCGCAAACTGTTTTGGAGGATACGAAAGAAGTCATAAACAATCCTCATGGAACTGGCTATGCAGCACATAGAACGGATATTATATTAGCCGGAAAAACGGGAACTGCAGAAATCAAAGCATCAAAAGATGATACAACGGGGACTGAATTGGGATGGTTTTCTGTTTTTACAACGGACGAGAATATGGAGCGTCCTATTATGATCGTCAGCATGGTAGAAGACGTAAAAGGAAGAGGTGGAAGCGGTTATGTTGTCAAAAAAGATAGTCAGGTTCTTGAAAAGTGGTTTTCTGGTAATTAGTATAGGTTTTTCGATGGGGATTTCGGGATGTAAAGGGAATACAGAAGAACCAGTATCTTCTGAACCTATTGAAATTGTCAGTGAGAAAGGAATGGATGACAATTTTATAAATATTCCGATAGATATTTATGCGGAAGCCACAACAAAAAATAAGCTGAAGGATATGGAAACAGTACGTAAAGTTGTAGAAAGATTTGGGGAATGTGGATATGCGGCAGTTGATTGTGAAAATCGAGTTGATATGACACAAATACAAAATGTGATAGATTTTTGTGATTCGGTGGAAAAACAAGAAAAAGCAGAAGTGACAATACTCCAAGTGAGCAGTCTGGGAGGATTTTCGGTCTACCATTTACAGACAGAAAAAGGAGTGGTTCATGTGAAAAGATGCTATTACGGATACAAAGATGGGATTATGAAAAGTGAGGATGAAGGCGAATATCAAACCGATTATTGGAGATATACCGATGATGGATATCTGATGTTTTCTGGAACTTATTTTTCAGAAGAATTGTATGTATTAACATTAAGTTCTGCAGAAGAGCATGTAGCATTTCGTATACTGCCATTGGATGCAAAGTGTCGGGAATTAAATGAAAAATATCTTTTGCCAATAGGATATGAGTTAAATAATATGTTTTTAGTGGATTGGAATGAGGATGATTTTGGAGAACTGAATTTCTATGATATGTTTGATTTGTTGTATCCAAAGTTGCATAATGAAAAATTTCCATATGTAGCAGATGATAACTTAGGCATAGGTGCAGTTTATCATATTCCTAAAACAGAGTTTGAAAATGTAATTATGGAATATTTTAATATCGACAGTGATAAATTGCAGAAAAAAACTATTTACGATTATCAAACTCAAACATACGAATATAAACCAAGAGGATTTTATGAGATAGAGTATCCAGAATATCCGTATTCCGAGGTGGTTGGGTATAAAGAACATTCGGATGGGACGATAACGCTCAACGTTCATGTGATATATCCGTATGCAGGCGATTCAAATGTATATATGCATGATGTTACGGTCAGACCGTTATCTGATGGTAGAGTACAGTATGTATCAAATTACATTGTTTCAGAGGAAGAAAATAACAACATTACATGGCATACACCGCGTTTAACTGAAGATGAATGGAATGATATATACGGAGGACAGTGATGGAAGATATGAAATGGTTTGTAAAAAAGTTTGGAATCATTTTTGTGATTCTATTGGTGATGATTATAAGTACAGGAATTTTTTATGAAAAGAATGCGAGAACATCATCAGCAGAGGAGATATGGGAAATGTGACTGAATGGAAAGGACAATATTTATGAAAAAGCGTATTTGGTTCATTGTACTGATCAGTTGCCTGTTATGTGGATGCATAAGGAAAGATATGACATCAGATAGTCAGTTGATGGATAGTAGAGATGTTGATTCTACGGAAGAAAACGAGAATGCAAAAGAAGATGTTGCAGAACAGTGGGAAAAAGGTTATGACCTTCCAATAGATGAGCCGGAAAGAAAAGAGGCAGAGGATGAGTGTAAAATGATTCTGGAGCTTATTTCTGATATTTATACTCAGGCAGATAAAGGGGAGGCAGTTAATACGGTTCTGGATGATAAGACAATCTATAAAATGCAGGATCGGATAAAAGAAAAAGGGTATCCGGTTATAACGATGAAAGCATATGCAGCAATGGAAAATTATAAAAAAGTCGAAGATTTTCTTAAAAACTGTCAGGAAGAGAAAGCTGGTTTTATAGTGCTTTACGAGTTGCAGTCAGATGGTGGCATTGGCAGAGATAAATTTATTTTTGATGGAAAGGACATGTATTTAATAAGTGCGTGTGCTACATGGAACACCAATGATACATATGGATTGTCCTATATTTCTTATGCAAGGATAAAGGAGTGGAAATATACGGATAAAGGATGGTTTTGTTATGAATTATGTGTTCCGGAACCACCGGAGGTTACAGAGATTGTTGACGGAAGCTGTCTGGTAAGAATAAAGCCATTATCTAAGGAACAACGGGAAATGTCAGAAAGATGCGTACAAGGTCTGGGGTATCAGGGAAATAATCTTTTATGCTCGAATTGGGATACTGACCATATGGAAAAACTGGACTATAATGGAATGTATGAATATCTGTATGCCATGAAACATCAGAAAGCGTTTGATGCAGAGGATTATTCAAATGGAATACCAAAAGAAGAATTTGAGAGTTTGATCATGGAATATCTTCCGGTAACAGCAGAGCAAATTCAGGAATATGCGGTATTTGATGAAAAAAATCAGACTTACGTATGGGTACGACAAGGCTGCCTTAACTATGCACCAACTTTTTTTGGAACTTCGCTGCCGGAGGTTATTGATATCAAAGAAAATGAGGATGGAACAGTGACATTAACGGTGGATGCGGTGTGTGATATGGTCATTTGTGATGATGCGGTCATAACCCATGAACTTACAGTAAAGTTTGCTGATGATGGTAGCTTTCAATATTTGGGGAATGAAATCCTTGATGATGGAATTATGCATATACCAGATTACCAATACCGTATTAAATAATGATTTGATAATACTGGTGTTTTATGGTATTTTTACAGATATGAAGAAAGGAGACTTACATGAAATATATTTATAAAATCACGGGAAAAGTAAGTTTAATACTATATATATTTATGTTGTATCAATTCTGGCATCTATGTCAATATGGTGGCTTGAGAAGGCATATACCGATGTTGGCGTTAGGTATAATAGGATTGGTTGGCACAGTGGTTCTCTGGCTGATTTCGAAAAGGCATAATCAAGAAGTTAATTCAGGAGATAATGGAAATAAGAAACTTTTCTATACGGAAATGATACTCCTTATAGCAGCAACTTTATTCTTTGGTGGACGTATCGTTTATTCTGCAGTTCCGTATCACGGGGCACTGTCTTGGAAACTTGATGAGTGGATGCGTAAAAAAGAAGTAGAACTGGAGCATAATAATCTTTTTGAGGATGGTGTAGAAGGGATTCTGATGGATTTGGATGAAGCATTGCAACTGCCGGAAGAACTCTATATTGCAAATAAATATCAGGTGTCATTTGATGAAAACGGAACGATTCAAAGGATTTATGCATTCATATATGGAAAAAATGAGGCTGGAGAGAAAAAAACGTATCTTATTGATTATGACGCAGACAGCAGTAATGATATGACTGTTTGGATAGATGGTAATGTGAATGGAGAATATAGTGACGATATGCGTTTGTCTCCAATGATTGAAATTTTGAACAATTCAGACTGGACGAGTCAGGTAGAGGCGTGGGCTGAAACATTTGAAGAGCAGCAGATTTATGAAATACTCTATATGGGGCGAAGATCTTTTAGTTCAGAGGAAGGCTTACAATATATTTCGGGAGATGCAGATGGTGATGGAACTGAAACAGGAACCGGCAATTTTACTCAGCTTAGAAGCGGTGGAGAAATCGTTGGGTTTGAGGTATCTTTGCATATTCCTGATTTAAATAGTGTCACACCTGTTCGATATATTATGGAGCCTGAGTACGTCAGTCAACAAGAATTGAAGCAGGAGAATACGATGCAGCAGGTGGAGGATGCTAAAGATACAGAAAGTTGGACTGTGGATCAAAGTGATGGAACTATGTATTTCTTTTTAGATGAAAATAATGGATGGCGTTTGGTGATAACGGATGCAGCTGCCGGAAGCAGATTTTATGTAATGGAAAAGACAATGGATGGTGGTTCTACTTGGGAATGCATAAATGATGATCCGTTCAGTGGACAATTGGGAGTTGCAGAAGGTTTAATATTTTATGATGAGAACTTTGGGGTTGCAGGAATTACAGGCGCATCCCAGTCCTATTCCCGCTTATATGTCACTCGCGATGGCGGAAGGGCCTTTGAAGAAATGAAACTTCCAATGGATCTTGTTTCAGAATTACCACAAATCGCTATCGATTGCGGATTTACGGTGGAGGATTTTGATTACCTGAATATGCCTGAAAAAGAGGACGACACATTGACGATAACGGTTACCACAGATGCAGCGGAGAAAGATGGGATTGTATTTCAGTCAACTGATTATGGAGCGACATGGGAATACAAAGGGCTTGTTCAGATAGCGAATTAAGAAAAATCGGGTAAAAGTCAGAGATTGACCTTTACCCGATTTCTTTATTTCCAGATATTCATGTCGGACAAGATAGACATGGTTATTTCAGTTGCGTTGCCTCCGGTAGCATCGCTGTCTGCACCAATGTTGGTAGAAAAAAAGTATGTACTATCTGCAGTTTCGATATAGCCGATAAACCATCCGTTCACATCTTGGCCATCCACACGTCCGGTTCCGGTCTTTCCGTAGAATGTTCCGGCATCGGAAGAGGAAAGGCAAATGGCATCTTTTACTGCATTGATGTTTTCAGGGGCAAAGTCGAAGCGGTTGTTCTGTAGTTTGATCAACAGTTCGACCTGCTCTACGGGGGAAATCTCCAAGGAAGATTCCATCCAATAGGTGGAGAAATCGCCGCTCATGTTTTCATTTCCATATCCGATTTTCTTGATATAATCGTAAACGGAAGCAGTACCAAGTTGTTCGTCCACTGATTGGAAGTACCAGTTCACAGATGAAGCCATAGCAGACTGCAAGGTCTGATCAGCGTTCCATGCTTCAAACGGATAGTTTTCTCCATTCCATGCAATAAAAGAATCCTGTGGTGTAATGACACCTTCTTCCAATCCAAATAAAGCATCATATATCTTGTAAGTGGAATCCGGTGCAACTCGTAGCGTAGCATGTTCTATATCATGTATGCTCCAGACATCATTTCTAAGATCGTATAAAACAAAGCTTCCTTCGTATTTTCCAAAGTATTTAGAAAAATCTACATATGAAATATTTTCAGAGGAAGATTTCCATTGGTAGCGACTTTCGTCCGCTGCATATGTAGAAATAAAAGGTGTAAGTCCCATTATTAGAACTGTGGTCAGTATAAAAGCAGTCATGCCTTTTAATTTCTTGCAAAATGTTGGTTTCTCATAAGAGGCAATGTTGATAATGCGACGCTTCATTTGTTTCATGTTTCCACTAAGGTTGGCGGCAAAAGGAAAAGGAGAAAAGGAGACCTTTTCTATAAAGTTAATCAGCGTATTTCCGTAATCTTCATAATCGTCCTCTTCAAGCATTTTTAGAACAGAAGTGTCACAGGCAATTTCTCTGTCATTACGCATTTCTCTTAGTGCAAACCAGACAAAGGGGTTAAACCAATAAAGCACTCCGGCAAAGTTCATAAGATAATTGGCAATGGCATCCTTATGTCTGTAGTGTTGCAGTTCATGCAATAGCATATATCTCATATCAGATTCATGATAATCTGAGATTAAATGAATTGGCAGATAAATACATGGCTTCAAAAATCCTACGATAATAGGGGATTTCAAAAAAGCGGTACTGTACACAGGAATATTCCTTATTATTTTCATCTCATTCAAGCATCTGTTATACAGTCTGCGAACTTTCGGATTTTGAAGGGGAAGTGCAGATCTCTTTATAGTGCGTAAACGAAGAGAAGATTTGATTACCAATATCATCATCACAAGCATTCCCACAATCCATATACTCAATAAAATGTACCCGGTAACGGATGATGTGTCATGGTTTACAGAAATGGCAAAGTCATTCATCCAATTTGTAGTACCGGATAAATCGGTATTCATAACATTATTTGTACCAACATCGGCATGAGAAGTGGTGGAGTTTTGTACGCTACTGAGCCATGAGAAAATTTGCGGGAAACTAACTAGACGGAAGGGCATAAAAGGTACTGCTAAAAGTCCGAGTAACAGCAACCACATATTATACTGCATCCGGCTGGACAAGTTGTTTCTGAATACCCATTTGGCTATCAAAAGAATTCCGATGATACCGCTGATCAATACATTGCATAATAAAAAGCGTATCATGAAATTAGCCATGTTAATCGCCTCCTTTTTTTCCTCTCTTGGATAGAAGAGAGCGAAGCGTTTCTATTTCTGGTTCTGTCAGTTTGTCATTTTCTATGTATGCAGATAACATAGCTGTAATATCCCCGTCATAATAACGATTAAGAAAGGAATTACTTTCTTGACAAATATATTCACTTTCTTTTACTAATGGAGTATAAACGAAAACACGACTTTGTTTTTCATAAGTGAGTACACCTTTAGTAACAAGACGTTTAATAAGTGTTTGTATCGTTTTAGGACTCCAGCTTGTGGACTGCAGTAATTTTTCTGTTATTTCATTGGTGTTAATTGGAGCATGTTTCCATACGATTTTCATAACTTCATATTCAGCTTCCGAAATTTGTGGTAAATTCTTCATGTAAATCACTCCTTAAATCTTACGCCTGTAATAAGAATAGTATATTCTGTATTTTATGAAATGTCAATTTGGGAAAAATAGTTGGCTGTAAATCTTACTTATGTAATAATTAAATTATTACGCAAGTAGGATTTAAGGAGGTGGAAAGTTATGGGGAAAATGTTGCTGTTGTCATTTGAAAATAGTGAAGATGGGGAGTAGGGTATCGCTTTAATAAAAATTTAAGCAGTGGTCTGTGAGTTATAATTCAGATCACTGCTTATTTTTCCTTTTTAACACCCAAGAGATATTCACAATTCAGCAAGGGCAACCACTTCATAATCGCTACTTTTTTGAACTGTCTGTAATTTGTTCTAACATACCGATACTTTCAATAAAATCCTTTTCAACTGGAGAGAGGATATCATCCAGTCGATTCTTATATTTATCATATTCCGCATGAGCTTTTTCGATAGCCTGTTTATGGCTGATGCGACCGCTGCTGGTAAGAATATCACGTCGGGTCATTTTCAGATAATCGTCAATGGTTTCCAGCCAGTCTTTAATATACATAGATTATCTGATATTTGTACAGATGTAAAGGGAAATACAGATAAGGATGTGGGATTGCTAAGAGTATATAATTCTGACAAATGTCAGTTGCTTTCTACTACTTGTAAAATTAAAGATTTTACAGACAGTTATGGTAAGATTTTTTTTTGTTTTGAGCATATGTTTATACCTGTTGAGAGTTCTGGATATGGAAGCTGTGGTATTTATAATTTTATTTTACCTGTAGACTATAGATTGACAGAATTACATATTGTAGATCCTTTTGATAATAATAAAAATTTAAAAAAGAAAAAGCACTTTAAATATGATGTTTTTTATGATTGCGAAAGCCATATTCAAGTTGTACAAATGCAGTTACGTTCGGCAAGAGGAAATTTTTCTTTTATTCTTACAGGAGAAGCATGTATTGATGATGGTAAGAGCAAATTTATAGACTGTAAAGAGCAAAACATATACTTAGATGAGGATATTCGAGAATTCTTTTTTGATGATGGTATAAAGAAGTCATTTTGGAAAAATTTGAAAGAATCAATATTATTAGAGCCTAATTTTAATGGGATCGGGATAGATTTAAAGAAATTATTTCAAAAATAGTATAAGATTGGAGGGTAAAGATTGAGAACAGCGAATGAATATGAGATTGCAATTTTTAAGAAAGAATATTGTAAAAATGGAGAGGCTAGAATCAGTATAGGAAAAGATTTTGAAGTTGATGTAGAGTCTTTTGAAGAATTATTGCCTGGGAAAATTGTCAGCAGTTATGCAACGGGTAATCGTGATATTGAAAATTCTTTCATAATGTTTAGAGTTTGTGACATAATCAAGGATATCTAATATTTCCCGGTTTTTTCAGAGACAGTTGGAAGGAAAATGCTTAAGAGTTGGAATAAACCAGTACCAAAGAAAAAAAGCATTAACAGAAGCACAGGAGCGACTCAATGCCAGATGTGAGCAGATAAAGTCACAGGTATTTGAGATAAAGGTACAGGTAAAATCTACTGCCAAGAACATTGTTGATGAAACAAAGGCAAAGGGCGGGGCGGCACTTTACAGGGGGACAGAGTTTGTAGGAATCAAGAAAAGACTTCTCAATGTCAGAACAGCGGTATTTCGATTGTATGAAAACTATTGTAAAAAAATGATGCAACATGACATAATCGGATTGACTAAAGCGGCATAGATATTTATAATATAGACAAAACGAAAATGACATGAACGGAGGACAGGGTA